>Ga0272444_10000034_pt1 | contig 184795 bp, 208 predicted proteins | sample SSMForm13_FD_201033 | JGI IMG/M metagenome (GOLD analysis project Ga0272444, IMG submission 201033) | Marine sediment archaeal communities from Little Sippewissett salt marsh, Falmouth, MA, United States - SSM-Form-13 | ecosystem: Environmental > Aquatic > Marine > Wetlands > Sediment ...
CCTCCCTCTTGTGGGGTATGAGGTTGAGGCTGGAGAGTACCGTATTGTCTTGCCCTCGGTAGTCTACCCCTTCTGGTCGCTTGAGAGCGTCTCCGAGAGGGTGCTCTACCCTCTTGAACCGATGGTGAGTGACCTTCAGGTCCTCGCTACCTACCGCCCGAGTCCGAAGGTGAGCTTCTCTGACCTCTCCCTGATGACTGAGGTCCAAGCCTACCTCTCGACTCGACTGCCTCAAGAGGGGCTTCGCCCGTATTACGAGCGGTTCAGGGTCCATCGGGACCCTCTTGCCGCTGAAGCCTACCCTCTGTGGCTCCTGAGTCCTCGTCTGGCCTCCTTCGAGCCGCCTACTGACCGCCGCTACTCCCTACCTCCGCTTCCGAAGGTAGTCCCTGTGCCCTACCCTAACCCCCTCTTGAGGCCACAGCCGACTCCCTCGGGGTGTCTGGACCTTCAGGCCCTCGCTTCGGGTCTCTCTCGGTCCCTATCGGCCCTCTCTGTACCTCTGGCCTTCGGTGACCTCCCTCTTGAAGGCCCTGCCGAGTGGGGTTTCCCTACCCTGGCCCTTCTGGGGGCCGCCTCCGACCTTGAAGACGGCCTCTTGCCGCCCGAGCCGCTTGTAGCCTCGTGCAGGGGTCTCCGAGCGGCCCTGTCGCCCGAAAAAAATTTATTCCGTCCGAAAAATTTTCTCTACGTGCGGGTCGGAGAGGGCGAACGGTCTCTACTCCGAAAATTTTTTTCTGCGGCTGAAATTTTCTCCGCTCGTCGATATTCTAATCCGTCTCTCTACTTCGGGTTGGTCCGAGGTAACCGAGTTCCCCCGAGTCTTGTTGCCCCTCCCGCCGAGTGGGACCGAGATGAGCCGCTATCGTGTGCCTCCGCTCTCCTTAACCCGAGCCAAAAGTCTCCGACTCCTACCGACCCAGAGGATTTCTACGTCGTCCCTCTGTCGGCTGTAGACCAAGAGGTCCCCCCTCCTCCAGTCCACCGAGAGACTTACAGGCTCCAGGTATCGGCCTTCTCTCCGTTGTCGGGGTCCCCTCTCCGTCTCCCGACCTCCATCATGGAGTCTAAGGACCTCTTGAGGAACTATCGTACCCCTCTGCGGGATACCTACAGGATGAAAGTAGGGAAAATTTCAGCCATAGGCTGAAAAATTATCGGCGGAGTATCGGTGAGTAGAAGAAATTTTCAGCGACCTGCTGAAATTTTATTTCTTTCCAAGTGTAGCCCCCGAGATAATCACGGGGCATACCGAGGCAATTACCGTCGTCATCGTATTTTCTCGGGTCGTTAGCGTGTCTCACGCACTTCCACATATCCTCGGTCACGAGCTTGAGGAACTTGAAGATGTCCGACATGACGTGCTTCTCGAAGAACTCCGCCCCGTTTTCCCTCTCGCATACGGCCTTGTAGAAGGTTCTCAAGGTCTGCACGGTCAGCCAATCCAGGTATATACCCTCGGGGAAGTCATCGGTTGGCAAGAGGTATATCTCGGTGCTTGTCATGAATTTCTCGGTGGTCAGCTCCTCGAAGGTTATCCCTATCCTCTTGAGGCTTTCCAGGAGTTCCTTTTTCTCTCTCTCACGCTCTCTCTGGTACTTATTTTTCTGTCTTGTCATTTTGCTCACGTCCTTTTTCTTGGTCTATGTTCTCAGCCCCCAGATACACCTCGGGTCATTGGCGTGCTCTATACCGAAGTGTTCTCGGGCTGTCTCGGTTATTGTCGGAGATATGCAGATTCCAGATACCTCTGTTGTCGGGCACTCCCAATCAGGCTGAGGCTCGGCTGTCACGTGTATGGCGACCATCGGCTCGTAGATGTGACCCATGACCACAATACCTGTGACTCTACCGCCTCGTATAGTGTTCGTGTAGTCGATGAAGTCCTGAATATAACCACGTAGGTCCGATATTTCGGCCTCACTTGGGTAGATGAAATAGCTTTCCCTCTCCTTTATCTGATGAATCCACTTTTCGAACCAGCGTGGGTCATAGTCTTCGTACACCCCTGGTGATTGTGACCGTGCGTAGTCCTCCAGCCACTGCTGTGCTTCTTTCAAGGTCTCCCTGCTACCGTGTATGAACCTCTCTTCGAAGGACGGGATAACCCTGTATACGGGCCATCTACTGTCCCATGATATTAACAGGCCCCAATTATTGATGAACCTGCGCCAGGTCTTGATTTCGAAACCGTTCTCCGCTACGCTCTCGGGAGTCATACCGTACTGCTCCCAATGGTCGGTATCTTTCATCCCTCTCGGGTATGATATTATCATCTATTCGTCACCCTCTTTATATTAGGTACTTGTCGAGCCTCTCGTCCAGGGTTCTCAGGTGCTCCCTGAGCCTCAGTATCTCGTCCCTGTCGAGGTCGGATATGTGTCCGCTCTCCATCTCGCTCACTACCTGGCCGTTATCGACTTCTATTTTCACTACTACGGTCATCTTTGAATCACCGTCCTTAATATCTCTTCACGAAGATATAAGAGGGAGGCCGCCGCTCCGAGTTCTGAAGACAATATGATTACCCCCAGGAGCCTATATTGTCTTCGAAACGGACCCCTTTGCCAGCCCTCTTATATACTTACCCTGCCGATATCATAGTTGGTGATAACAAAATGTCCGAAGCAGAGTTCAACTGGACCGCAGACCGCATCGTGAAGGGTATGAACATCTCAAGATGGAACCCGCCCACAGCCGAGCAGACTGCGGAAATCGAAAAGAGGAAAGAGGAAGCCCAGAGGGTCTTCCAGAGCTACGTGAACGGAAACATACCCGTAATAGTCGAGGAGCTGAAGGAGAACAACGAGATACCCGTCGAGGTAACCGTGTCCTTCCCGACGAACACAAACAAGTTCAGCAATATGGACGTGAGAAACGCCAGCTTCCGCATGGAAGGTGAAGTGGGCAGTCACAAAATCAGCGGCACGTCGTCTCTGGAGTTCGACTACAGCGGCAATAACAGGCACTGGAAGGCCAGCGGAGGCTATGGTCGGACCAGCCGCTCCAAGAACGTCTGGGACGCACTCAGGAACGCTATCATGTACGCCGTGTGGAACTACAACAAGTACCACGATATGTACGAGAGCCAGGACATCTCCAAGGTGCGCCAGACTGAGCTGACTGAGTGGGCCAAGAAGCACGGGGAAAACCCCTCCGTGAGCACCACAGGGTCAGGCTACGAGTACATCGTGTCCTGGTATGGTGAAGGCGCATCGACCAAGAGGCTCACCGTCAGGTACGGTCAGGACGGCCCCAAGGTTGTCAAGGTCGAAGAGAACGTGAACATGACACTCGACGAGGCCATGCAGTAGGTGATTCAAGATGAATAAAGCCAATACACAGGTTAGGCCAAACAACACAAGAAAACTTCGCCACGATTTAATACCGATAGTGGCCATGCTGGTAATAGTTATGGCCTTAGTTGCCACGCTGGTATTGGGAGTTGTGGCTGTGTTCTTTGGCAATGTCTCGCCATCTGAGATTAATAGTACCGAGGAGAGGGCAGACTATCTCTATGATAAGTATAAGAACGCTGATAAAGTTCCATACGATGTAGAAATTATACTCATTGCCGTTTATAAGGGGTCAGAAACTGTTAACCTTACTCCAAGATGGAAGGGGCAAGTCGAGTACTATGTCTTCCAGGACGTAGAAAAGCCCGAAGAGGAACTGTATCTACTAATGGACGGGAACTATGGTAGTATCTGGCCATCTGATATTGAGGTTGGTGACATCGTAAGGTTCACAGCGCACCTTGATGATGGCATATACGATGTGAAAAAATATAGTGGACTTCCGTCCAATGAACTTGAGAAGTTCGTGGGCACTGTCGATATGTACACCATTGAAAAAGTCAATGAGACTACCGCTGGTTACCTGCTAAACTATAGGTGGGTAGGCTTCTTGATTTCGCTGGTAATATTGGTGGGAGCTATAATCGTCCGTTCTGCAACAAAGTATTACGGTCCCCCTAAATAGAGGTGATGCCAGATGCGCAATAAGTTCTTCATATGGTTCACAGTGACCATCGTTCTGTTGGCCGCTTTCGCAACGCTTAAGGCCACGAGGCTTGAGTATACAAGTCCCCTGTCGAACTTTAAGGTGGACGTTGAAGACCATCACTGGAACTCTGACCATACCCGCTATGTGGTTGAGGTCACTGTGACCAGTAAGAACGAAAGGGAGAAGACCAAGGTTTACCCATCGGATTTCCGCTTGGTGCTCGAAGACAATACTATAATCGAGTTTCCTGACATGGCCAGCGGGAACAGCTACTCTACGTCCGCTATCATATTACAACCCGAGAAGAGCGAGACCTTCGCCATGATTTTCGAGGTCTTGGACGGACCCGACCCGACCCTCCTGGAGTACAGGGGCAAGGTCCGTATCGTGCTCGATGGTTTCGCCCTCTGGGATTTCGACTTGCCTTTCTTTACATGGACATCTATGCTTGTCACCGTGGTGATTGTGGTCAAGTTCAAGCATGACCAGAAACGCTACAGGGCATACCTCAAGTCCAAGGAGCGTGGGGACATCTATGACTGTCGTGAGTGCGGTACTGAGGTGGACCTGCGGGACTATGAGGAAGACGCTTTCATCAAGACCATGAAGGTCAAGAAGCGGTGTGACAGGTGTCAGTTCGAGGCTGATGAGATGAAACGTCACCCACCGCCCTCTGAGTAGCATGGTAAAGACCAATAAACGCAGAGCGACCTCTCACGACTTATACCAATCTTCTTATCACCAACGAGAGGCCGCTCTTGTTCATTTGCTCTAACGACCAGTACCTTTTTCTTAGCGCAGACAAATTTTATCAGGAGACTAATTTTTATCTCGACGACTGCTATATGTACTTAACTGCAAATCTTTAAATAAGAAGAAAGACAATGTACATACCCGTATGTGGGGCAAGAAATCGAAGTCAAAGTCCAAGACGAAGCCCATACAGGTAAAGGGCGATTCCGTTTTAATTAGCAAGAAGGACTATGATAAATTGGTGGCGGAGGCTCGTGGTGGCTCCTCAAGATTCAGTGCTTTTGGTCAGCCTACACGTCAGAGAGCAAGCACGGTCAGTACCTCCACTAAAGGTAGGACCAAGAACGGTAAGAAGGACAAGCGATGCTCAAGAAAGGCTAAAAGAAAAGCGAAGAAGAAGGCCAAGGGTCAGACTCGTGACAAGAAGGGCCGCTTCAAAAAATCAAAGAAGTGAGGTAATCTACAAGATAACCCAGGTTTTCAGGTCTGTCAAAAATCGGCGGGTCTCCGACCATTTGTTCACCTAAAAAAAACGACTCTGGAGATATGCGTGCTGTGTGCCCGAGTACTCTCAGGTGGTGGGGAGTACAAGGGATTCCTTACGGGGACCCGCCCCCATCACCCTTCCAACCGTTTATATAATCGTTTCGACCAACGTTTATATACTTTTTGCATTGTCTAATACTAAAGAGGTGCTCATATGAAGAGACTCATACTGACCATGACCGTACTTTTATTGATGACACTATCTGCCACGATGGGATGTCTGAGTATACCTGGGGTGGACGATGGCGACACCAGGACATCTAACTTCCTTATCAACGTGAACTCGAACTACAACATCCGTCCTGGGGTCAATGACATCCTCATCGAGGTCAGGACAGTGAGCAACATACAGAAGGTAGACATCAACTTGGTCCCTGTCGCTTTGGTTGGTAACAGCGTCCAGAACAGTCAATCTCATACCTTGTACAAGTACCTTCAGGACGTTGAGCTACCGCAAGATATCATTCTGAGAGTGGACGCAAGCGACTACGACTTCCTCTACGGTAAGTTCCTGGTTCAGGTCATCGGTGAGCGGAAGGTCATAAAGGAAGAGAAGGAGTTCACCGTGCAGTTGAACTCAATGTCTGAGGACCTCTTGAGGCTTACAGAGTTTGACCCGCAGGTAAGAGTGAGTGTGGACGCACCAGCCGCTATCTACCCAGATACGGTCACAAGCAGGGTGCAAGTAGGCAACACCAATAGTAACTCGGTGTCGGTCACATACACTATGGAACCTCTGGCCTACTACGAGATAGATATCTCGGAGAATGATGGTATCTATCCGCTGAAGACTGCATCTTCAGGCGTTCTTAAGTTTGGTTTCGAGAGCATAAATGTTCACTCTTACTCAGAGTCTCTCCCGTCTACCTCTGGCAAGCCAGTTCGCAAGCTACAAATAGTGGTGGAAGACTTCACGGACAAACCAGTGTATGCTTACGTTAAGCTCACCGTGACAGTCAACGGCAATGACCTGGTTACCCACTATATGTTGATAGGTAACTGGAAGCTCCCTCAGACTGTCTCAAACGTTAAGATAGGTGGGGTTGCGTAATGACCCGAAAAGGGTGGACCCAAGACTCCGTAAGGCACGGTCTCGCATCGAGGGGTATCCCATCGTTCGGGTACAAGGGTCCAGATTTCGTCGAGTTCAAAGATAGGTACGACGAACCAGAGAAGGACTACATCACTCTCCTGAATCTCATGGAGAACCCCAAGCCCATTGAGGATAGCAACTACAAGCTCCAGCTCTCGCAACACCTCGCTTGGACCGATGCGGCAAGAGACAATCAAGAGCGCATCAAAGACATGGACGTACAACCTGATTTTCTGTTGGATATGACACAAGCGATGTATCTCAATCCTAACCTCACAGCCAACCTCTTGTACGCTCTTATGAACGGCAAGATGGGGAATCTGGCTAACAATGACAGTCTTCGAGAGGCCGTGATTATATCCATTATGAACAACGACAAGAACAGCGTGAAGCAGAACTACTTCGGGGTGCTCAATAGGCTCACACCAGATGAGCGATGGCTACTGAGAGACATCTATGCCAGGAAGCTCAGAGATGTTGACCATCTCGACATGGACGATACCTTCGCTAAGGAGGTATTGTGTTTGTTCCAGGGTCTGTCTGACGACCAGATAAAACGTCTCTGGGGGGCCATGAAACCCAAGATACTTGTTGGCAACCCGAGCTTTACCGCCAAGGAGATGGTAAGCAAGCTCGAACGTGCCTTGCGTGTCATGCCTCTGGTGGATGTTTACATAGGGTCGTCGAAACTCATAGGCGACCCACATGGATACTTCTACCCGAAGAACGTAGTCATACCAGCGGAGGATACCAACCTCTTGGTGGACCTCTTTAGGTGGGCAAAGATAGAGGACTTCAAGGGTACGTCACTTCCAGAGGAAACAGCCAAGGAGCACAGGAGGAATGTTCACGACAACTTCAGAAAGGCACTTTACGCTCTCAATATTGACTGGAATAAACTCCTGACTAACGATATCAGGTATCACACTATCACCAAGTCGCCTGGGAAGTGGGGTGTGAGAAATATTGACAGTAAGGAGCGAAAGATAAACGCAGACAACAAAGAACTCCTACAAACAATCAAACTTCTCTTCTCGACTGATGTGGACCGCCTTGAAAATGAGTGGGGTCCACCAGCTCACTATCTCCCACCAGAGCTGAATATGCACATCTCACTTTTGCAGGATACCAGGAAGAGTTACACCAACAGGAACCAGAGTAAGTCTATCTTCAATTCTATCAGCTCTGATTTTGCGAATGTTAAGAGGCTCAGCACCTGGCTCTACGATATGGGCATATCTTTCGCCGACCTTACCAAAGGGCAACAAAAGCAGTATGCTAAGCTGTACTCTAAGACGGTCACGAGGTTGCTCAAGCCATACGTGAAGAGGTATGGCCCCTATGATGACAACGATAAAATTTACTTCAATGGCGTGGATGATAAGGATATAGCGGCCTATCTCAAGGACCCTATCAAGAACGAACCTTATCACTTTTTTACTGTCAACGAGCGCAGAAGAGAAGGTAAGTAGGGACTCTCATGAATATGTTGGAGATAGAGAGCACTGACGGGCGAAGGCTCTGTCTCTGGCGTTGTGATGAGAATACAATGATACGCTTCCTTGGTCACATGAGCATTGAAGAAGGTGTTGCGCTCTAACCCAAGTCTTTTTATATCTCGTACTCAGTCGTGGTATCATCGGGAAAGTGCCCATTGCGATATCGGGAGGGCACAGCCATGACCCCTGGCGGGGAAGGGGCATGGAAGTCGTCGATGATACGTGGAGAGGAAGGGAGTGCGCATTACCCAATCTCCACGTATCAGGGCGCAACCCACATCTTTTTATAGCTCACCACCTCTCGTAGCGATATGAAAGTCCTGAATATAAGGACGGATGAGGTTCCAGCACAGGACCTCTACTCTCTCAATTACTTTCCTCACACTAAGCCGAGGCCACCTCAAGTAAAGCTCTTACACCTTTTGGAGAAATATGTGGACCACTTCGATAATATCTTTCTACAGGCTCCGCCTGGTATTGGTAAGACGGCCATAGCAGATGCCTTCTCAAAGTTCTTTATCAGCAGGAAGGAGGGTTCTAAGGCTATCGTACTCGTAGGTCGTAAACAGCTCCTGACACAGTATCGTGATGGTTACAAGTACCAGGTCTTGATGGGGCAGAATGAGTATCCCTGCATAGCTACTCCCACTCTCATCGACCCTGACGGTATGGGTCAAGGTGTCCGTGTAGATGCGGCCCCGTGCAAGTACCTCAAGAAGAGGCAGTTCAAGTGTCCTTATGACCCAAGAAATAAGGAGAGCAATGAGGATGTCAAGTGTCCCTATTGGGACCTCCGAGAACGTATCGCCAAGATGCCTCTGGCCGCAGTGTCCACGTTGTCTGCTCTGAATATACCTGCTCTTCACGGGCGGGACCTGCTTGTCTGGGACGAGGCAGACAACGCTTTCCAGGACCTTGTTTCCTATTTCACAGTCAATCTGCATGAGGAGTACTATGCCAAGAGGTACAGGTTCAAGTTCACCAGGGGTATTGACAAGGACAGAAGGCCCTTGGTCGGTAAGAAGGATTATTGGGACACGGTTATACCTCACCTCATATCTGAGGTAGAGCACGAGATGGACGCAGTTCTCGAAGAACAGCGTAAGCACATAGCTGGTGGGAACATCAATGAGCGATACCTAATGAACGTCGAGTTCAGGGTTCACAATCTCACAAAAAGGTTATCGAAACTCGTGGAGATACGTGATATGCTCATGAATTTGCGTCGCAACTTTGTGATATCTCACAACTACGACCCTGACAAGCCAGTAGACTACATGAACTTAGAGTTCAAACCAGTCTCCGTGGCGAGTGCCGTGAGCGATATACTAACGTCCATAGGGGGTACAAGGGTCTTCATGGGGGCTACGCTCAATCCTCCCCTCTTGGCGAGACAGTTGGGTGTAGACCCTCAGAGGTCTCTGGTCATCAACTATGTTAAGCACCCTTATCCAGTCGATAACAGGCTCGTCAATCTGGTCCCCGTTGGCTCTATGTCCTACAGGAACAGGAATGATACTCTCCCCATTCTTGTTAGCGTGATTAATGGGATATTGTCTCATCACAAGGGCCAGGCAGGTCTCATACTTCCTAATTCTAAGTGGCTTGAGGTAGAGATAGCAAACGGTATAGTGGATGATAGTCGTATTCTTCGTCACAAGAGCACGTCATTCTCGCTCAATAACGCTATCAAGCGTTGGGAGGGTAGCAGGGATAAGGTCATCATCTCTACGTACATCTCGATGGGCTTTGACGGCTCTCACGGCGATTTCATCATGATACCGAAGGTAGGTTATGCCTCACTCGGTGACCCGTGGGTACAAGCACGCCTCGCTATCAGAGGGTTTGGGGAACGTGAGTACCAGTGGAACGCTATCAAGGATGCTATCCAGAAGTCGCTGAGAAGCACGAGGAGCGAGACCGATAAGTCGGTCATCTATCTACTCGATTCTGATTATCTCGCTCTACTCAAAAGGAATAGGGAAGACTGGCTGGAGTGGTACTTGGAAAGTATCAGGGTTATGTCACCAAGCGACTTCATGCCGAAAGAGGTGGAGCCGCATCGCCCTTCTGCCTTCTCTTCTCGACCTTCGCTCTCTTGATGCGATACTTGAGCCCTACGTGTTTATCGTCTATCTCCTTATCCCACTGTTCCCTGTTGTAGTGGTCTTCATCCTCGGGCTTGTACGCTATCTTGCAGTGGGCGATGTAAGCCGCCCTCTTGTACACGTCCTTGATGAGGGTCTTGTAGATGTCGAAAATGAAGGGCTTTAGCCTGTCCGTAAGTGTGCTCGTGATGCACTCGGTCTCGTCATAGTCGAACTTGCCGTAGATGTGTATAACTTCGTGTATGACCACCGTAAACGTGCTATCAAAGTCGAGGTCCCTCTTGACCATCACCCACCCATCTCGCCAGTTGGCTCTACCCCAGGCATCTTTGTCCTTTGACTTGGACTTCGGGGCCTTCCCAAGCCTCCTCTTGTCATTGGTGAGGTAGACCGTCACCACGGGGTGCTCAGAGGTCCACTTGTGGTACTCCAGGACTGTAGCGGCGGCATGAAGCATCGCCCTGACCTCTTCCTTGCTCACGAACTCGCACGTACCCTTGATATCGAAGTTGACCATCGTATCACACCTCTTGTTCCTTTTCTTCCCTGATTATCTCATCTATGATATCGTTGGCTATCTTGGCCACCTCTGGTGTCCAGTTTCTCTGACTTCTGAGCCACTGGTCGGCCCTGCGTTTGGCGTACATACGGCTGTACATATCCTCCTCACCAGGTATGATTCTGAAGATGTCCCACCTGAAGCCGTACTTATTGGCATCAGGGTACTCTCCCTTGAAGAGACCAACTATAAGGAAGCTCTCGCCGTCCCTATAACCGTAGACTCTCTCGTACTGTTCCAGTCCCAGAGACTTTGGGAAGTCAGCGGGAATCTCGCTATTGCTGAAACTGAACCTTTTCCACTCTGGCAAGTGAATCATCTCCTTTTGTTCTTTGGCTTGAACCTGATGAAGGCCACGCCGTTGACGCAGACCCACACCCGTCCGTCTTCTGCTATCCTGATGCCGAAGTCTCCCTCGACGATATCGGACTCAAGAGGGTTCTCGATGGAGATAGTACCCTCCATATGGGTCTCGGGGTAAGGTTGGGCTTTGGGTGTCTTCTTGGGCTTGTAGACGTGGACAGACCACGAGTACCCCATCTCGGCGATGAGGCCGTGCTCGTGGAACATCTGGTCCCACTTGTCGTGGACCTCTGTCATCCACTGTGTCTCCCAGAAGCGATTCAGAACGCCGTTCAAGCCGCCCTCTTCGCACGTGAGGGAAAGTATGGCCCCATTACCGTAGGACTCACCTCGGCCCTCCCACTCTTCCTGAGTGTAGAAAACTACAGGCCCGAGGTCGTGCTCCTCGATGAACGCCTCTACCATCTTCCGTATCTCGTCGGCGTTCACTGGCTATCACCGTCGATGTTCACGTCCACGGTCAGGCTCTTGAGCTTGACAGTCCTCACGCCGTCCCCGCCCTCGGGTCCTGTGTGGATGAGCACCCTTCCTCTGGAGTTAGGGTCCTCTTTCAGTCTTGTTATAACCTGGGTAGGCTTGAAGTTGCCTATCTTGAACCTGGTCTCGAAGACGTACTCCTCGCCGTTCTCCTTCCCGTACATCTTCGATACGGTCACGTGCTCGCCCTTGTAGTAGAGCTGGCTGTCGTCCATGAGCATCTCTTCGGTTGCGTCGGTTATCGGTATCCTCTTCTGTGCCATCTTGATATCACCACTACCAAGATTGAACCTGAGAGTATATATACCCCTCCAGGAAGGGGTCGGTCCTGAAGACAATGTACAACTCTCGCCCTGATGAATATATATAAGTGTTTCTCTGAAACGTTATATAAAGGCATGATACTCATAGACGTATATGTCGTGGCCATGCAATCCCTCTCGCCACTCCCTCTCAGCCAGGGGTATCCCGAGTCAGTCATCGTTCGGTTACAAGCCAGACAGTGTTAAGAATAATATCTGGAACGGTAACAGCCTTACCAATGGTGAGATTCTGACTTTCTTGGAGCACCCAGAGAAGGTTGAGGCTGTTATCGGCCCTGCCCCTCTTGAGTTGCCTACCCTTTTGATGTCGAAGAAGAGTATGCCTACGAAAAAGGGTATCGAGAGTATGGAGAATTTTGCGGCCATGTATGGCAAGAGTCTCAAGACTTCCGAGGTGAAGCCAGACATATTTCTCGACCTGATAGCAAACAGTCGGCACGGTCTAAATCATGTATTGTATTATCTTTCTAACGGTGACCCCGAGGTCATACGCCAGAACCAGAGTCTGAGAGAGGCAATAATGGTGTACATACTGGCGAATCTTCAGAATCGGAGCTTCTGGGAGAGGAGGGACTACCTTTATATCAATACTCTATCTGCGGAGGAGAAGTACATAATCGTGCCCAAGCTCTTTGATAACTTTGATGCGGCTGAGTACGTTGGCGACAAGTACAACGACCTTTTCAAACTAACGCTGGTGGGAACCAATGACAAGGAGTACGCACTCTTGCGCCCTATGTTCGATAAGTACGGTAAGATTTATAATCTCAAGCCAGTGCTGAGCGATAAATTCGCAGAGCATCATAGCAAGACGAAATACATCTTCCACAGGGGGTTCTCGGGTCCTACAGACGTAGTTAAAGCTGACTTTGTATCTACTGGTGATGGGGAGCCTTATTTCACTGCACCGAGAGACCTTTTATGGAATCATCATACGCACGTGAACATGAGACAGCTACCCCCTCAGATTAAGGCTGAGCTGGAGAAGGAGTGGCAGGAGTCAGATAAATGACATGGGACAGTGAGAGTATGAGGCACGGCCTCTGTCGTAGAGGCATCTCAAACGCACGGTCCTTCGGGTATCGTCCAAACTTTGTCCTTGTGAGAGTGCCTGGTGAGAGTCATGAGATGAGTAACAGCCAGCTATCTAAGTTCTTGACTGACCCAGAGGCTGTAGAAGGTATAGAGAACAAGTACCTGTCGATACCAGCCATAGGTCACACACAGGAATCAGCGGTCACGGACAAGAGCATAGAAAAGATGCAAGACTTTGAGAAGAACTATTGGGGTAAGCTCAAGGACTCAGATATAGAGCCAGATTTCTTTCTTGACCTTTACGGTATGGAGGAGTATCGTGGTCTGAGCTATGTGCTCTACTACATATCTAATGGTAACGCTGACAAGCTAAGGGAGCATGAGAGTATTCGTTCTGCTATTATTGTCTACATGATGACCAACGCAGACAGTAAACTCTTCTGGGAACGTGGTGACTACGAGTACATAGCGGTGCTCACGCCTCAAGAAAAAGCGATTCTCATACCCAAGCTCTTGAAGAGTGTTCGTAGTGTCGGTGAACTGCATGGTATGTTCAGATGGGAGTCTATGGTGAACAACATATTCATGCTTTCTACCGCTGGTCTTGATGACTCTAACTATAAGCTCATCAAGCACTTCTTCGAGAAATTCGCAGAGGATAACCCAGATATGATGGAGTATAGTGACCAGTTATTTGGGAAGGCAGACTATCCGCAGAATATCGAGCTGATGGACAAGTATCACGACAAGACCAAGGTCATCTACTGGAAGTATTATAACGATGAGTTCAAGAGAGAGCGTGTAGGTTACAAGGTGGTTGCTGACACTGACGACATCGAGTTGTACAAGGAGATGAACCTTTTCGGTGCACCGAGCAATCTCAGAGGTTGGACCGAGAACCACTTCAATGATGAACAGGCCCCCAGGCTCGTGTGGCGTGAGATATCCGAGCCTAACTTCAGGAGGAAGCTCTGATGTCCTGGGATAAGGAACCCGCTCGCCACTCTCTGTCATCAAGAGGTATAGGGCACGCCAAGTCGTTTGCGCTCAAGCCGAACATGGTGCGACTCGCTATGAAGAAGGAGGATGTCAAGGCTGGAAACCAGGCCGACCTTCTGAGGTTTGCTACTAACCCCGAGAGTTATGAGTCTCGCTACAGCCAGGACAAACCTCTCTGGTTCAAATGGAACCCTAAGAAGGCCAACAACTACAGGAAGCAACAGAACGACAGGTTCAGAAGTGCGAAGTTCGAACCAGACTTCCTATTGGATATGTTCGAGCCAAACGAGAAAGAAAGGTATGGCTCTGGCGGCGACCTCTTGTACCAGTTGACTGCTGGTGACTCTGTTGAGTTCTTGAGGAACCAGTCACTGAGAGATGCGGTTATTGTCCACCTACTCGCCAACAGTGATAAAAACCACTTCTGGTGGAATCAGGATTGGGCCTACATAGGTATGCTGTACAAGCACGAGCGACTCGCTGTGATTGACAAGATGCTCAAGGGTCTCGTAAAACAAGAGCCGAGGTTGGCTTTTCTGTATCTTGAGAAGTTCTATGCCGCCGCTCTCTGTGGTCTCTACAAGGAGGGCGACCTGATACGTAAGAAATTCCAAGCCGCTGGTAAGACCCTACCCGATATGGAGGTCAAGAGTGGCGGTATGTGGGGCAACCCACAAGGTTACTGGATGTCAGTAGTGAACAATGATGATAGCGTTTACTACAAAGAGCGTGACAGACTCAAGGTTATGATAGGTCACCCTGACTCCATCTGGGGTGCGGACGTTAACATCATACCGACTATTCACTTCACTGGCAAGACATACTATGAACTCATGCTTGCGATACACGGGGGTCATGAAGGAGTTCATGACTACATCGAGGAGATGAAAGACAAGATACATCGGAGAGGGTGGTTCTTTCCAGTACAGGAGATGCCTATGGACATGAGACGTGCCTTGGAGGTGAAAGAGTGACCTGGCATAGGGACCCTCTTGGGCATGGTCTTACGTCTCGTGGTGTTCAAATTAAAAGGTCGTTTGGGTACAAGCCCGATTTCATACACCAGAATCACGTTAAGCTCGATGGCAAGGATGTCAAACCTTTACCCCCTCGTGAGATGTACGAGTTGATGACCGACCCCGAGTCTGTCGAAAATCGGTATAGGGTCGTATTCCTTTCCACCAATTTCGAGCGTGGTCCTGGCCTCCCACGAACAGCGGAGGCGAAAGAAGAGATGGCGAAGTTTGCTCGCAAGTACGGCGAGGCCATGAAGACTGTAGATGTCGAACCAGATTTCCTGCTTGATACCATAAAGGTAAAAGGCTTGGGGAACGAAGGTGGGGCGGCCCCTGTACTGTACTTTGTCAGCAATGGCAATCCAGATATCATAGCGTCGAACGAAAGTCTTCGAACGGCTATCATAGTTTACTTCCTATCGGAGGCTGACGACCAGTACTTCTGGCGTGATAAGAACTTTGCGTATCTGAGTGCCTTGTCACCAGAGGAGCGCATGGTAGTAGTCCCAAGACTGATTAGGAAACTCAGAGACATAGGTGCTAATGACCCTCGGGTATATAGTAGACATCTCAAGGACTTCTTCATGGTTTCAACATCTGGCATTGACGATGCGAGCTATAAGGTCATACGCAAGGATTTCGTCGGCTTGGTCGTGGAGCTTGAGAACGACGAAGACTTCATGAAGCGCAAAAGTTCAGATGCTCTTATCAAGAACATGACCAACCTCTTGGAGACAATGGACTACTCGCACTCCAAGACCAAGACTATTTTCTACAGGAGATACGCTAACAGGATTCGCTTCAGTACTGTAGTCGATACTGATGATGAGAAAGACCGCAAGTACATGAGAGATGCCTACCCAATCTTACTCACTAACGAGTCACAGGTTTATCAGGCTCTGCATGGTGATATTACCGAGTGGCAGAAAGTAGCTCATATCAACAGGGACCAGTTGCCGAAACTGGTAGAGAAAAATCTCTTCGAGGAGTAGGGTAGACTTTGGAGGACTGGAGATGACATGGGATAGGGAGCCAGCACGACACTCGCTTTCGAGGCGTAGGATACCGAACCAGGCTTTCGGTTATAAGCCAAACTTTGTTCACTATGCCCCAAACATATTCAGTAGGGACGACAAAGAACGAAGGATGCTATCTACTCAAGATGTTTACACACTGATGACGGACCCGACTACTATCGAGAGCAAGTACACTGAGGTAGCTGTACCCATGCGGATAGGTGCGGACCTTCGTGACAAGTTCATGACCATATTCAAGGAGTCGTATCGGAAGAAGATGGTAGACGCTGATATTCAACCCGACTTCCTCTTGGATACATATCAGCGTAATGCAGGGACTCCCACAGGTGGAGGTGCATCTCCGTTCCTCTATTTCATATCAGGCGGCAACGGTAACGTGCTTCGTAAGAACGAGAGTATAAGGGAGGCCATCCTGGTCTATATGCTCGCATACGGCGATAAAGGGTTCTTCTGGGACAACGGGGAATACATCTACATCGGTGTCCTGTCACCGCAAGAGAAGATGGTAGTTTTACCCAAGCTCCTGGACATGATGAAGAGGTACGTTGACACCACAGGGAAGTTAGACACGTACCAATATCACATAGCTAAGCTCTTATCTCATACGATGGCTGGTGTCAACGATAAGGATTATGCTGTTCTCAGGAAGATGTTTTCAGACTTCATGAGTCCTATGACGAACAGTAAAGTACCGCCTTTCATGAAGGCCGCCAGGTATTATGAGTGGGAAGTTCAAGGTATGGACGAACATCACAAGCGCACTAAGGTGGTCTACTGGATACCCCTAAAGAAGGACGGTATAGACAGCACAGTAGTACCCAATACCAACGACGAAGAGATATACGAGAGTATGTTGTCCTGGTATTCGGCCAGTGATATTGATTTTTACTCTCATTTAAACAAGAACCAGATACCAAAACTTTCAAGGAGAGGGTTAGAGTGACGTGGACAAAAGACCAGGAACGTCACAGGATGGCAAGCAGGTCAATAAGAAGCAAGATGGGTACAAGGTCTTTACCCCCTCTTGACCCGAGGGTATTCGCTGTGCAGGTAATCGAAAAGCAGACAAGTAGCCAAGAGATGCTGAAGAGTGACGAGTTACCTGTTCCTGCTCCTGTTAATGAGTATATCCACACAGTCATGACCAACTCGGGAATGGACGCTGAAATGAACGAGGACGGGACTATCACCGCCTATCTCACGGAGGAACAGTACAGTGAGCTGAAGACGTTGCTCACAGCTCTCGGAGTGTCGGCTCTTTCCGTAGCGAGCGTAGTTTCGAGAGAGCGCAAAGCGAGAGGTCGTCAGAAGACTATCCAAACCAGGACAGAGAGAGCACGTCTTACATCGAAACAGATGCAGAACTTCGAGAAGAGGCTACAAATGACAGCTAAGCAGGAGAGGTTGACCAAGGCGCAAATACAGAAGGTTATTCGCCAGACTCGTATCATGAATAAGAACGCACAGCTCACTACGGAGGCCGCCGCTAACGCCGCCAAGAGAGGACATCTGACAGTCAAGGAGGCCCGTATAGTCAGTGGTCAGATACAGAAGGCTGGTGTGACATCTACAAAGGTGTCTCAGGGTGCGAGAAACAAGGTCCATATCAACACAGCTCGGATGACAAATGCTGAGCGAGCAAGAGTACAGAAGAGGCTCACTAACGTGGCATGGATGAAACATCGTAGAGGTGTTAGGAGAAGGCGTGGTGTTGCTGTCGGGTTGATACCTGGTGACATGAATCTCGCTGACGTAGTATATCTACCTATTAACCAGGTAGTCACAGCAACTGGTACGAGGGCTATCGGTTAGCCCCGAAAGTTTATATAGTTCACTCTCGTAATCTCGACTATGGACCAGAAGAAGAAAGTCAAAATCATGATGTTGCTCGAAGGGGCTACTAATCTCGCAGAGAGGTTTGGAGTAAGACCAGAGGACGTGATACTTGGTGTATCGACAGGGTTAAATGAAAGGCTCGACGAGCACTTCGACAACGAATATTCCAACTACCTGGTGGATGTCGGTAGTGTCATGATAGTTAGGAAAGAGGACACGCCGACTGTTGTAGTGACGGATGATGAGATGTTCAAAGTCGAAGACTTCGAAGAGCTACCGAATGGCCTATCTTTCTCTATACTTGCTACGGAAAAGTGCTTACCTTTCCGTGTGACCAACGAGCAAGATGACGGAATCAGGCCCGACCTTCTTAAATACAATCGTGACTTCAGAGGAGATGACTTTTTTAATACACTGAAAAAGCACGTCAGTAGGGACATGGAACTCATGCCTAACTTCTCTGGTGTTAAGACACTGGTGTCTGTCAGCGACGTTGAGGGAGATAACATAGAGCTTGGGTCTTTCGCATTGAATATATCGCATGACACAGAGGTCCCTCTGGAGAGGATAGGCAGGTTCGGAGAGAAGGTCTACAACTCGGTTTACAAGGCTATAGAAAGCGTAAGCCCCGACAAGGAAGTTGTGGTTTTCAGAGAGCTGAAGTTCAAACACTATTTCGTGTACAAGGTCCCTGCGTGATGATATATAATTGTTTCTCCTAACAGTTATATACAGACTCTTCTTTTTTATAGTCAATGGCCTGGGAGTCCGATAGAGAGGGTCATCGACTGGCCCGTGCAGGTATAGGTAGAGCGATACCCCGCTCCAGGACTCCTGCTTTTTCTTCTTCGCATGGTTACACCAAGAAGTACTGGCACATAGTCGTGAATGACAAGGCCAAATGTGTACCAGATGCTATGGTGGATAAGCAAGGCAATCGCAGTACTTATCTTTCCAAAGACCCAGGCCAAAAGGGGGGTACTGTGATTGTCTTGTGCAAGCTCAAGGAGGACGGTCCTACCAAGAAACAGAAGGTCCTGGTCGAGGACAAAGATTGGGATATGAAAAACGGTAGGCTCGTGCCAACCACAGCCCGTGGTCGTAGACAGGCCGATGATTTCAAAAGTCAGGGTATGTGGCCTCTTACAACCGATAAGTACGTCATACACGGGCCAGGATTTTCTCTCCCTCTTGACACAGCCTCGAAGATAACGGAGCTTTCTGACAAGAACCAAGAGCTATCCTTCGAGCGGCAGGAAACGTTCATAGAGCTACAGAAGCTCAAGTCGAGGATATTCGGGCTACAGACTGCCATTGGCGAGCTAAACCGTAACAAGAGCGACATGAGAGCGAACAGGGCACTTGAGTGGGTCACCTACATAGATGAGACCTTTGTCTCCCTGCGTTTGCAGTCGGAGGAAGTAGAGAAGTATCTATCGGAGGACGTTAACCCCGATATGAAACACTCAATGGACGAGCTACAGAACGAGATGGACGATGTTGACCTCAAGCTGACGAACAGCGGAGTTCTCTCCAAGTTGGATGTGAAGTTAAGGTCTCTCGGGAAATCGAAACTGGATAAGGAGGCCAAAGTCCTCTTGGACCAGTATCTCGATATAGTGGGGTCTTGACATGGTTGGTAACTTTGGTTGGAGAGGTCAGTCAATGCGTCATGCTCTCGCTCGGGCAGGTATTCCTAATACCAAGTCGTTCGCTATCTACAACGGATATGACCCAACGAAAGAAGAGGAGTTCATCAAGATAGTTACGACATCGGAGCTTGCTAATGGTAAACTGAGTGAGAACAAAATAGCGGAGAAGATAAACCAAGACTTCCAGGACCCTGTGACTTTTGCCGACAACTTCGCAGTGGCTATATTCGCCATCGAAAATGAGCTGAAAAAAGGTACTAAGTTGGGTACTTCGAGTATCAGACAGCAGATGTTGAACCTCTACAAGATATTACACTCATGGGGTTCAATGTACGCATGGGCGCAGGTAGATGCAAGTATGAGTCCTGATGAGAAGCGAGCTGTTCGTGAGGCACATCGTGACAGGATAGACCAGTACGCATACCTCACTACTGGTATATCCCCTCTACTCATACAGAAGCTATTCAATATACATAACAAGGTGGAAGACTCGGCGACACAGAACGCTGTGCTGGAGCTAATCGGTCTCATAATCAAGAAGACACCTGACTTCAACGACCCGAGCCACCTTAAGGCCGTGTCTAACATAGAGCCGTTTGGGACTATGTTCTACGATATGAAAAGAGATGCAATGTACAACGACCCAGAGGTGTGGGCGAAGTACTTCAAAAGCGACGACCCAAGGGTGAGAGCTTATCTGATTTATTGGGTAGGCAGAGATAGAGTCAGAAGGAACAGGGGAGATAAATCACATTGGTACACTATCAGGGGGGCCAACGATAGGGAGATTACTGGCCTTTTCAAGATGCTCAAGGAGTGGTACGAGAGTACGGGAGCGGATTACACAGGTGACCTTTTGGAGGACTTCGTACTCAGTGAGTACTTCCTCATCAAGAGGGACTATCAGACAATGAAGAGTATCAGTAGCTCTAACTCGACATTGAACGCACGGCTCGCAGGGTTCGGTCTCGATGCTATCGGTAGGCGTGGTGAGTATGATATCGTTAAGACCTATCTGAAGTCACACTATAATAATAACATAGACCAGTACAAGATAGACTACGATACTGGCCTGGTTTCTACGAACGAAAAAGTGAAGGAGATAATGAAGGACGTTTACGACAACGGGTGGTAATTATGGGTACGTTTGATAGGTTTCTGAGGAGAGCACATACCAAGGACTTGAACGTTTGCCCTGGTGACCAGGGGTACACATTAGACGCTTTCGTTAGGACCTTAGCGGCGGCTTTCGTGTCTGAGATACTGATTTATACGTCAGTGACGATATCACCAGACGAGGCATGGAAAGGTGTGTTCCTGGTTAGCTCGTTTTTCGTTTTCTCTATACTGGCAAGCTACGGTATGTTGAGAAAATGTGAGGCGAGGTCTGGGTTCCTTGAGAGTGGTATCTCTTTCACGCTTGCCTTCGTGATAGCGATTGTCTTCGGGTGGGTACTGTCCAGTCATGACCCCGCTGACATCATTAGCGTGGAATACTTTCTGACATCTGATATGTTGGTGGCCTGGGCAGTTGGAGGTTTCTTCGGCTCGTTCCTGTCATCCGTGAAGTAAGGTGAGAAACAGCAATACGAGTATGAGGTGACTGTATGAGTAAGAAGAACAAGTCGGATAAGAACGGGCCTGGCGCACTATTCATACCAGCGGGTATACTGACAGGCATGGGCGTAGGCATTATCACAGGGAACATACCAGCGGGGATGTTCATTGGCCTCGGGATAGGGTTTGCTCTATTCGCAGTGTCGCTCATGCTCGGGAACAGGTGCGAGGTGAAAGGTAGCAAATGACCTACATGAAGCGAGAGGGCCTCGTAATCGGGGTCAGACCCTCGCCAATGGTAGGTATAGTAGGTGATGTGCTTGACATGGGAAGGAGAGCCAGAGAGACACAAGATGGCCCGAGAGGGCATCAAGTCCGTAAATATCAACAAGTACCAAGGCGATTGGTACGAAATAGCTTCATTTCCAAACTGGTTCCAGAGGAACTGTTCCAACTCCAAAGCGAACTACGAGCTGTCCGATGGGAAAGTACTCGTGACAAACACTTGCGTCAAGAGCAGTGGAAAGACAAGCTCTATCCGTGGCGACGCTTATCCAGCAAACAAGAGGAACAGCGTCCTCAAGGTCGGGTTCCCACCGCTCAAGTTTATCAGGTCGGACTACGTGGTGGAGTACTTGGACCCCGACTATCAATACGTGATAGTTGGGTCGCAGGACAGGAAGTACCTATGGTTCCTGGGTAGGAAGCCATACGCCAACAAGAAGCAATACAATCTCATGCTCAAGATAGCCAAGCGTAAGGGGTACGATGTATCCAATCTACGCAAGACCAGGAGGAAAATCAAGTGAACGGTAACAAGAGTGGATTCCAGAACGAACCTCTAAGACATGGGCTCTCAAGACTTGGGATAGCTCACAAGAAGAGCTTCGCAATGCACACCCCAGAAAGCGTATACGGTAAGGGTCCGTGGGAGGTATGGTATGTGAGACGTGAGCACTCAGTGTCACACAGCCACGGTGAGGATTTCTTCAAGAAACTACATGATGAGCTTGAGCGTGACCAGGACAAGATAAGGAAGGAGAACAAGCTCAGGCTTTACGATAATGTGGTACGTGACGAGAGCGGGAATATGTATGCCTCTATCAACCCCAATGACCTTGCCAGAACTCACATTAAGATAGCAAGCATCAAGGTCCCTGATGATGTCTTAGCGGACGGTGAGAAGCGCACTCTTGAGTGGATATGGGCAAAGATGCAAGGCGAGAGCTGGTCGCCGAAGGGTGACGCTCGTGACTTCATCAGGTGCAAGGGTGCGTCCCATACTTCCATGTCTATGGGCGACCTGATAGTCACTCCCAACGGTGATGTTATGATGCCTAAGAGTACCTATGGGTTCAAGAGTATCGGCAAGCGAGAGGATGACCCTTGCCCGTCCGACCCAAAAGACTCGTTCGGGGCGAAGAAAAAGAAGAGGAAGGGGTGCAAGTGAGACACTTCGTCCTCACGATACTTGCTCTCATCGTGCTCACGGTCTCTTGGATGGGCTGTCTTGCACAAGAGGACGATAAAAAGGTATACACCCCTCAAGAGGTCATCGAGAAGGACGAGCTGTTCGCAGAGGGCCGCATTATCATAGTCGAAGGTAACGCATCTAAAAGTATAGTTGGTGGAGCGGGTCAGCTATGGCTCGACGGTATCCTTATGATAAGATACTCAATGTCCTCTGATTTTGACGAGCAGATAGTTGAAGGTGAGATAATCAAGGTGAGGATAGAGAAGGGCGAACGAGAGAACGTCTGGATGCTTGTAGATATACTGTAACCCCGTCCCGAATCTTTAAATACCTCGTGCCTCTCAATATTGTCTATGAATAAGGGGCAACATATCTATGGTGCGTTCATCACTATTTTGACGTTCGTAGTTCTGATACTGTACTACGTGGGTACGGCCCCTTTTGATGTCGTCACAGTGCTTGTGTGGGTACTTGTTACCCCTCTTGTTGCGATATATCCCGACATTGACACAGAGTTTGGGAAGCACAGAGCGGCCTTTCACAACATCTACATACCAGTCGTAGTGACGATAGTGTTCTCGCTCGCTGGACTCGTTGTAGTGGTCTTCCCACTCTGGGTAGGATATCTATCGCATATTGCTCTTGATATGTCGTCCAAGGTAGGTGTGAAAATATTCTGGCCGTTTAGCAAGAGAGCTATAGGCGGGACAGGTAAAGTCGCTCCCAAGAGCTTTCTCGGTCACTTTGTCACGATGGTAGTGTCAATAGTCCTCGGACTGCTTATCTCCTTTGTAGGGGCGAGCTACTATTACTTATTGGGGTATTAGGGGGATGTTCGACTTGGTATCTTATATAAGTCTTAGCATGAAACTTTATATATTGTCTACAGTCTCATATCCGTATATGCGTGCTGAAATAGGACTCAGCCTGTGAAAATCGAGTAATCTTGTAATGGAGATGGTGAAATGAGAACAACAGCGGCTGTGACTGCTTTGATGCTCCTGACGGTAATCCTACTCTCTGTCATGCCTGTCATGGCTGAGAGCCAGGACCAGTACCTCGTCTATGGCTACGTGTTTGACGAGGACGGGGCCGCCGTTCTTGGGGCAGTTGTGACAGTGGAGAACAAGAGGACAGGCGATACTATCAACACCGTCTCTGACGGTAGCGGGAAGTACCTGGTATCCCTCTTGGACTTCGAGAGCGGATACCAAGATGGTGACATCCTCATCATCGAGGCGGAGAAAGCAGACGACTCAGGCTCAGTGTCAGCCGATGTCGTCGAAGGCGAAGTCGGTGAGAAGGTTGATGTAACCTTTGGTATCGCCGCCGCCGAGGACGAGGATGAAGATGAGGACAGGATTCTGGGCTTGGACCCTGCCGTCTTCTGGCTCATCCTGATACTGGTTGTCGCTGTTATAATCGGTGTGGTCCTCTTCGTGATATACTCACGTCAACAAGGTAACCTCTAACCCATGAGGCAGAGAAAGGGGTGAAAAACCATGAACAAAACAAACGGAATATACGCTTTCGGCGTTCTGGTCGTCCTCTTGTTGTCCATATTTGCCGTGGGCAACTATGTCGGCGCAGATGTGGGCATGGACATGACGGAGACGGAGGTCGAGGGTATGGAACTCTCTGCCTTTGTTCTGGGTACAGGCAATAACACCTCCGTGGTGAAGAACCACGTACCCACCGTCATCGGTGGTGTGTGCTCTGAAGAGGGCATCCACGCACTGGATGTGAACATAACCGATGTGGAGGGTGAAATCCTCTACGAGTGGAACGTGACCACTGATTGGTCATGCCACTGGTATCAGAAGATAGTCTTCGACCTCCCTATCGGTAAGTACTGGCTAAACGTGACTTACGCACTGAACATCAGTGTCTATGACACGTATCAGTTTTGGGTAGCCAACAATGAGTCGGGGATACACACTTATCTTGAGATGTCATACGAGACCAACAGTCTCAATATCTCTTACGAGTATCTCATCTCTGACGAGCATTGGGGTTTCTTCGAGTCTGGTGGTGCAGTCGTTAACTTCACTATCTGGACTTACGAGAACTATACACTCGCCCAGAAGATTGTTGCCTGGACTGAGGAGTACACTCTTGACGACTATGGTGTTGTCAGAGGCTGGATACTTCTTGATGACCTTGAACCTTGCCACCAGTATATCACTACTATCACCATGTCGGGCTACTCGCCTGATATTCTGATAGACGCAGATAATGGTTTTGCGGATGCTTTTGGTGATTACCCACGATACCAAGACTCGTCAGACTTTAATGAGGGGGAGTTTATCAACTTTTTCGAGTCTGAGAACGGGAATCTATCGTCTGCCGAGTTCCCACTGAAGTACATCTTGGAATATGTGGACATGAACGGTGACGGTGCTTATACTGTTGTCAATAAGACCAATGAACCTCTGCGTGTTCAGATGGAAATTTGGGATACAGACCATTGGGATACTAATGTCATGCCGTTTGTGTATGATGATTCGTTTGGGGACCCAGACCAGTACTTTTGGGATAGTCTTTACAACGCTTCGAACTCTGGCTCTGTCTACTTCAATGACTCGTATGAGCTTATTAAGGATGACCATTGGACTTCCTTTTTGGCATCTGAAGACTTGTGGCTTGACAACGGCAACGGTGTGTGGGACATCGAGGGTGAGGCGAGTGTGTTCTGGACAGAGCACCACACTATCCACTACGTGCCTCCTGCTCAGCAACAGTACACCTACGAGCTTCAGCACAGGTGGAACCTTCGTACCAACCCATACGATGAGGCTGTCAATGTCTCGGTCTGGTTTGACGCTTCCGAGAACGTGACATCCATCTCGTTCAAGGACGCTGACGGGGACTGGCAGAGCATCGTAAGGGAGAAGGACGACGAGGGTAACTGGACCTACTTTGGTGACTACTTCGAAGTACCCGCTGGATACGGTGTTTTCGTGTACTGCGAGGCTGAGGACGGGATTGACCTTCAGTTCCAGTACCAGTACGAACATGAGGTAACCAACGGCGAAGTGAAGATGGTCAAGAAAGTACCGTGAACGCAACAGGCGGGGGAGCAATCCTCCGCCATCTCTTTCTTTTTCCTATCACTACGTTATAACCCTCTGGGGGTATCACAAAATGCAGAAGCCCGTGTTCATGCTGTTTAGTATGCTCATCGTCGGGACCCTCTTGGCGGCGGGGTGTATCGAGATAGATACTGACAACGATAGCTCGTCTGTCGAGTTCAAGACGTGGGACGTAGCTCTCACACTTGCGAACGGTACGAAAGCTACTCCTGATAGTGATATATACCCTCCTGTCTCGAACGTACCTTACTACTCTAAACCTCAGCCCTTCGCATCTATCATAAGCACTCCTGGTGGTGAGGACAGCGGGTTCATGACTCTTGATGGACAGGACTTCTACTTCTTCTTCACACCCGATGTTAGCATACCTGTAGAGAAACAGCTTATCGATGGCGTGACTGGTATATGGTGGATACACAGAGAGGGGACAGAACCGTGGTCCGTGCCCAAGAGGATAGCTCTTAATGATGACGTATCGCTCGATGGGTGTCAGCAAGTTGATGGTAATACAATGTGGTTCTGCTCAGTTCGTGCTGGTAATCACAACGAAATCGACTTCTACAAGGCTACCAACTCTGGTGGTGATTGGAGTGTCGGTAGTATGAAGGACCTCAATCTCAACCCGAACCAGCTTGGTGAGTTCCATTTTACTAATAATGGTAACCGCTTTTGGTATGGGTCTGGTGGGGCCTATGATGAGCAAAGCGACATCTACTACATGGATAAGATGAACGGCGAGTGGCAGGACCCTGTTATGGTCGAGAACGTCAATACGCCTGACCTATGCGAGAGCCAACCGTGGGTATCACCCGACGAGGACGTTATGGTCTTCACAGGTATGTCACGACACAGTGTGATAGGACCCGCTGTCTTTCGTAGTGAGAAAAGAGACGGTGTATGGCAACCTGCTGTCGAGGTGATATCGAGCTTTGCTGGAGAGCCGTCGATGGACCGATACGGCAACATCTACTTCACGCATCATTACTACGATGCTGACGGTGATATGCTCGAAGCTGATATCTACGTGAGCTATTTTCAGGGATAGTTTGTGAATTTCACGAACAGTCTCCCCGAAGCCTTTTATACCTCGTACTCTAATCGCTCTACGGTGAGAAATTGGAAGTAGAAGAGTACAAGAGACTGGCTCTCGAATACCTTGAGGCCAAGGAACTCATGAAGAGTCTGGAGACACGCCTGGGCGAGTTGTCCAAGACACTCATATCCAACGAACCCCTCTTGGCCGAGGTGTTCGATATCATAGACGGTGACCAGATACCGCTGGTAGTGAGGCAGAAGAACACGCAGGTTGACCCACGCATCTGGGACGCACTCCCAGAGGCCGAACTCGCTCTGTTTGGTAAGAAGGAGTGGAAACACGACCTCAAGAAGCTCAGGAACTATATCAAGAGCCACCCAGATGCCGCCAAGTTCTTGATAGAGACCCCGAAGGTCTTCGTTAAGGTATCGAGGAAGAAGGACGCACGTCCGACAGTGTTCCAGAAGGAGTTCGACGCTAAGGTTGCCCAACTTTAGCTGGACTCCTCTTTTTCTTTTTGTATATAAGTCTTGCTAACAAACGATATATAACCAGGCTAACATTGTATTCTCAATGCCGTGGCCACAGGAATCTAATCGCCATAGTCTGGCATCACTCTCAGTACCTAACACGAGGTCGTTCTCCTACAGGCCAGACTTTGTTACCTACAATTCGAACACCTACCCTGTGGGAGTTCTCAACTCTGATGATATATTCAGATTCATGAAGGACCCAGAGTCTGTGGAATCGGCTTACGACACAGACGTATTCATACCAGCGGCTGGTATCGGACCTAAAGAGAGCGAATACATGGAAAGTCTGGAGGCCATGTGGGATTTCTGGAATAAGTACGGTGACCAGATGGATTCAGTCGAGGTAGAGCCAGACTTTCTGCTTGATGCGCCTATCGGTGGTGCTTCACACCTTCTATACTTCATTAGCAATGGCAACCCAGATGTTCTTGCTCATAGCCAGAGCATCAGAGCGGCTATCATTGTCTACCTCTTGAGGCACGCTGGTGAGCCAGAGTTCTGGGAGGAACACGAGTACCAGTATGTAGCTGTCCTGTCACCAAGTGAGAAGCTACTCATTGCACCGAAGCTCCTGGAGGGTTACGAGACAGCTACAGCCCAGGAGAAGTGGGCAAGAGCACTCGACAACGCTATCGGTGTTTGCTTCTCTTACATGGTCGCTGGCCTTGACAATAATTACTATGAAATGCTCAGAACTAAGTTCGATAGGGTCTTTCTAACTGTTTTCAATGACCGTAATATAGTACCACTGTACGACTTCCATAGACGCAAGATGAACAAATGGCATACCAAGACCAAAGTGGCCTTCTGGCGTTACTACGATGAAAGTGATATGTCCGACAAGGTAGACTCGCAAGTCGTACCCTACGTTTGGACTGACCACGATTACAATCTCTTGAGGCAGGATTACTGTAATGTCAGTGAGATACATAGTAGCAAAATCATACACGTCAACAAGGACCAGTTCAGTGATGTCACGAGGGGGTATTTGAGATGACGTGGCCAAAAAATCCGAACAGGCACAGTCTGAGTTCGAGAGGCATACCGAATCGAGCTTTCGGTATAGCCAATAAGGACCTTATCAAGATGGTAGGGTACAACAAGACTGTTGATGAGGAAAAAGAGGCGAGAGCCCTGTTTCAGCTCATGGTAGACCCGAGTACGGCTGAAAGACAGTTCGATAGGGTTTATGTCGATACTGATGACGGATACATCAGACAGTTTAGTCGTGCTGTCGAGGAGATTGGTAGAGACAGAGATATACAGCCAGACTTCTTGTTCGATGCGAGAGACTTTATCTGGGATAACTATCGGTATGAGAGGTTGAACGAACTCCTCTATATCATACATCAAGGTCACTCTCCAGCGGCTCTGCATAGTGATTCTTTCAGGGCGAGCTTAGCGGCTTTCATGTTGTCTATGCTCCAGGATGATGAGGTAGGCCATATTGACTGGTCTGTTGCTATCCAACTGATGTCACCAGAGGAGAAGAAAATCGTCTTCCCTAAGTATATCGAGAGGTTCGGCCCCTGGTATACAAAAGAAATGGTAGCGTTCATAAGCGATGTTCCTGAATCCCAGACTGACTTCTACATGAGACAGCTTGACCGCCTCTTGGTGAATGATACACGATACGACAAGAAGCGTAGAGATGAAATACTTGCTATCAAAAAGCTCACAAAGAAGCTGGTTATGAACTATACCACTGCATATTACAAGCAAAAACTTGAGTCTTACATCAGACCAAAGAAGGTCTTGAAGAACAAGAAGGAGGCAGAGCTGTACTTTGAGCTAACTGAGTCGATGCACCCCAGAGTGCTTAATAGGTTCGAAGAGCATCAGGATACTCACGTCTACTATATGAGGAATCACATGAAGAAGTCTCTGAGGGCGGTTCAGAAGCTCATAGACCGTTTTATCGACTTCCAGATAAAAGGGAGCAACCTTTACTGTGCTGTCGATAGTGGCAACAGTGGTCGAGGACCTCTTGCCGACTACTTACAGCATGGCTTTGCTATAGAGGAAAAATCGAAGACGGATAAAAGACCAGTACCGTGGCACATAGCTCACAATATCGGTAAGACCAGTGTTCATATAGAAAAGGATGAGAACTCATTGTACAGTACGAAGTCGAGTACTAAGGTGGAGATTGAGCCGTACTGCTATAATGGTGAGCTGACCAATTTCACACTACCTAATATCGACAAGTTCAGTGATATCTTCTTCGGTAGGAAATGGAGTGGCATACGAGACCCTGTTGACAAGAGCGAGGTTGAGGCGGCTTATGAGTACTATATCCTATCCTGGGTAAAAAAGGCCAGGAAGATGGAAATATCAGCAAGCTCAAGCCTGGTCGAGACACAACCAGAGGGTTACGTCTTGAAGTACCAGGGTGATGACGGGTATCTATGGCTCCCAGGCGAGGAGGGGGAATAATTGGGATGGGATAACGAGCCAGCGAGACATTCCTTGTCCCGACTTGGTATAGACAATAGGGCCTTCGGTATCAAAGGTCCCGACTTCGTGAAACCAGTAGATGGAGATAGGTTCTCAAGTGATGTAGACAGAGAACTAAACGCACAAGACCTTTGGAATCTGCTACAACAACCGTCCACCGTTGAGAGGCAGAAAGATGTTATATACATCGGCACTGGTTGGGACGAAGCCTACACACGTAAAATGACTGAGATAAGAGGTGATACTCTACCATCTATCGAGTTCGAACCCGACTTCCTGTTCGACGCTGAGGACTACATCCTTTATAATGAGACCAATCTCAACACCTACCTTGGTCAGATATGTGGTGGCGACTTCCAACAGCTTACCAATAACGACAGCTTCAGAGCCAGTTTGATGGCTTTCATGCTCACCATGTTTGAAAGTCCCGATAAGGGTAAGCAGGTTGATTGGGCAATGTCCATTAGTCTTCTAAGACCATACGAGAAACGTATCCTCTTCCAGAAGTACTTGAAGATGATAGAAGATGACCTCTATCACTTGGAGCGCAACAAATACAGAGAGGTTTTGGCCTTCTTCGCAGATGTGCCTAAAGAGTACCAAGCCCTTTACACCAGTCAATTAGACTTTCAGTTCCGTGACACTGATGAATATCAGGAGGGGGAGCGTGAAAAAATCAAGGAAATCATGAAACTGGCCCCCAGACTTGATATAGGTGCAGTACAGCATGGTAGATGGTCTCTATTTCAGGTAAAGCCCAAGGAACCCCTCTTGAGGAAGAAGGACGCTGATATTTATTACCAGATACAGAACATAAGGGACCCAGAGTACTCTCTGCCTTACATGAGGACCACTGAGAACTATATGAGGAGGTTCTCGAAGAAGAGTAAGGACGAGCTAAAGATATTCCTGCGTGAGCTTGTTACAGCACAGATACAAGCGGCGGAAACCAAATGCAAATCCGAACACGGCGGTGATACCAAGGGTATTCAGGAATATGACAGGAAGTGTGGGAAGTTCTGGGGTGATATCGTAGAGAAGCCTCTGTTATGCAATGCTACTGACAATCTGATGGAGCCAGCTTGGAGAAACAAGAGCGGTAAGAGCATGGATTTCTATGGTGGTTGTTCTTATTATGGTGGTGAGTTGGAGAGGGTTAGCATCCCGAGCATAGATGATTTCACAGACACTCTATTCTTACAGAAGTGGTCAGATACTAACAACGAGGACGACAAAAAGGACATGGAATACTTCTACGAGTACTATGTGAGGACTTTCAGGAACAGGGCGAAAAATAGGAAGAAGTCGAAGTGGAGGTTCTATGTCAACAGCCAGCCAGATGGGTACGAACTCCCGAGTGACCTGGAATCAGATTAGATGTACTACACCCTTATAACATTGATACGACAAGTTTAAATAGATTGAAACCCATCAAGACAATAATGAAATGGGTACGAGTCTCTGATAATTGGGCACTCGACTGCTTGTACAGTTTGAAAAGCAACCAGCTACCAGTCCCCAAATTTTTTTATGTCAATTTCCCTCTCACTCGTGACGAGAGGTTGAGTTACAAGTACTTGTGGGACAAGACCATATCTTCTATGACGGCAGGAACTGTCAAGGGTGTTTCCTTGCCAAAGCAGAAGATACTCCCTGTCACATACGTTACAGAGGTCAGAGGGTCTGGCGATATTCTCAAATTAGACGACAACTTCAGACAGTACAAGGCCAAGGCGACGGTCCTCTTTATCGACGACTTCTCGGACTATGGGTCGTGGGTACAGGTCAGAAGAGTTTCGGACTCCAAGTTCCTTGTCAAGATAAAACACAAGGAGGCAGTTTTACCGTTTCAGAACCCACCAAAAGATGCGATACGTGTCATCCTCGATTTTGAAACTGGTAAAGTCAAAGTCCCTTCGAGTGACGGCAAGCCCAAGGAACTCACCTCTAAGGAGGAGCTTGTGGTTAACCAGCTCGTTAGGAACTCAGGTCTGCTAAATCTTCTGGATGCTGGTTATCACTACAACTGTATTGTATCTCCAAGCCACCAGATGGACACTGCGTCTATCAAGTACAAGAGGTCGTACATCATATTCTACGATGCTATACCAGACGATGTTATAGAGAAGACCTTTAGACCCAAACCTGCTATGCGTGGGACTCCGACGTTCCCCGTTGTTACCGAGATGAATCCGAAAGTCCCGAACTACGGTGATATAGGTCTACCCGTGATATCTGGCAACCTCTTGGGGCACACGCAACGACACCCGTAACCTTTTATATTTCATGCTCATCGTTGTGACCAATGCCCTTGACTGAGGACGATATTACCAATCAACCCAGAGCTGTACGTCACGAGCCAGCTTACATTAAACGGTATATGGGTAACCGTATTATGCAGGAGTACAAGTTCTATTTTGAGCACTACTCTTGGCATAATAAGCACTATGCAGAGGCTACCTTCCACACGGTCTTCGGAGCTTTGATGGGTCCTCTTGTGAGGTTCTACATGGGCGGTATCTATGAGGATACGAGATTCCACACTCATCTTTTCGCACCCACATCTACGGGTAAGAGTCGTGCCTTCTCAGCCGCATACAGGTTCGCTGAGAGCGTCGGCTTGAGGTTTAAGGACATAGGTCAGGCGACGACAGCGGGTCTCGTGGGTACTATAGAAAGGGATGGCCAAGGTAAAAAGGAAGTTGTGCTCGGTCCTATAATGGAGGAGCGGGGTTATGACATCATCGGTCTCGAAGAGGCTGGTGTACTCTATGCCAAGAACCCACCTGCACACTCAGAGGACACGCTCAAGATTTTGCAGAAAAGTATGAACGCTGTATGGACACCAGAAAATCACATATCCAAGGACCTGGCCTCTGGTAGTATACAGGGCTATTCTCCAGTATCTTATCTCCTGGCCACGTACCCTCCTGCTACGCTATCCGACATCATTACGAGAGCTGGTTTCTTGCAGAGGATGTTCATACTCTACAGGGTGTATGGTGACGAGGTTCGCCGTATGATAGAACAGACCATGATAGAGAACATGGGTAATCAGAACTCCTTGCCGAACCCTAACAAGTATCTCCGCTTTCCAGTAGCTAAGCTGAAGCACATCAAGAACTACTACCTCAAGAAGTCAGTGAAGACTCCAGATGGACGGTTCTACTACCCTATGGACATCGATGAAAAAGCTAAGAGATATATGTTCATGGTCAGGGATAATATAGAACGTAAGTACCAGTACTCTATAGGGTCAGTGCGAGAGGAGATAGCCAACTTCAGGACGAGGTACATTATCCAGACCATGAAATTGTCGTGCCATTATGCTATGTTGAGGATGTCCGATAAGGTCGAGGCTAAAGACGTGACTATGGCTCAGAGATTGATATTGCCTGAGTTCAACAATCTGATATTCTTCCTGGAGTCTACTCTTGAGAGAACCGAGATGGATGAGAAGATGGAGGACGTGTGGCGTAAGGTCTTGAAGATATATCTCGATTACAGAAAGTCTAAGCTGGAAGCTATCAGGAAAAGGCTGAAGAAAGAGAAGAAGAAAACTGCGGCCAAACTGGAGCTGGAAGAAATATACATAGAGGAGGGGTGGATGCCGAGGACCCTTTTAGTCTCCATGTATGCTCGCAATCACTCGTGTACTGAGAAGTTCGTAAACGGTTCTCTTGCACGATTCGAGTTGCCACTAAAAGCGAACACAAAGGTAGAGGACCTACCCAAGGTGCTGGAAAAGTCACCATCTGCGAGATTCATAGTCGCACGTATCAAGGACGCTAAGTACGTCAAGTTAGTTAAGGGCGTGTCCAAGATGCCTACTCTAATCCCGCACCCAGAGCACCTTAACAAGTACGTAGTATGGGAAGGTCACAAGGAAGAAGAAGGGCAGGACATACTGCCGAAGGGGATAGAACCGATACCCCCCGAGGAGCAAGAGAGCGAGGGAGTGATATGATTTCCTTTCTTTCTATAAAAAGTTGTTTAACGGAGGGTCGATTCGGGCGTATTGTCTTCCCGAATCTTTAAATACTTCGTCCCCAAATCGGTGACTGCAAAACACAAAAACACAGCACAGAGGTATCGAGAATGAGCGAAGAGAAAAAGGACTTAGTGACGGAATCTTTGAACATGGCGGGGGAGACCGTGAAGGAGAAGCTGAAGGGCCTGATGAAGCAGGAGGCGGCACTCTTGAAGGTAACCCCCAAGGAGGTCGGTGTAGAGATACGCCAGGCCGTGACAGAGGTCTTCGAAGGGAGGAGTGAGAACCAGCAGTACCTGAATCTCAAGAAGACTTTCTACGACAGGGACAACCACGAGAAGTTCTGGACGTACTTCTTGAAGATATGGCATGGCTCCAAGGTCAGGAAGGCGCAGGAAAAGTCGGCCCCGTGGGAAGGTGTTCTTATATCCTTCAGCGAAGCCAGGGATATGAAGAGCAAGAGCGGTGCGATGCAGTACGTCTACGAGGGTCTCGCCTTCGGGCACGAGATATACGATGAGACAGTCGAGGCGGACAAGAGACACAACGAGAAGGACGGCCTCATCACCTACAGGCACTTCTCGGACGAGAAGTACTCCATGAAGGACTTCAAGGTCGGTATGAAGGTCAAGCTACCTGGTCGTATCGACAACAACGGCAAGGTGGAAAATGAGAGTGGTCTCTTCTACAAGATTGGCCTGATGGACAAGCCTGTCCCTGCTGGCGGCGAGCCTATCAGTATGCTTGACCTTGTGGACAACCTGAACGCACGCTACAGCCTCATGGGGATAGAGGAGGTCGCAAGACTCGCATCACTCGGAGCCAAGGCCAAGAACCCCTACCTCTTCGAGGGCTCAATCGTGCAGGACCCCATCAGAGCTGTCTCGGTCAAGAACGTCAAGAACGGGAAACCCCCGTACCCGTGGGGCAGGTGTGTCATCGTGGACGACACTGTGAACGACGCTGAAGGTGACGTGGGCCTCGGGATGATGATATCCCCGTGGCATCTCAAGTACGCCAAGGACTCTCTGGTCTATGCCGTTGTCAGCATCGGACCTGGCAGAGATGGCCATGCCTACGACGCACAGGGTCACGGTATCATACCAGTGTTCTCCAGCAACGAGCTTGAGGACTTCGACTTTGCCAAGCAGACCAGCGAGGCGTTGGCGAAGACGGGAGACACTGAGACCAAGACCAAGGACGCTCTCGACGAGAGCATCTTCGACAAACCGCAAGGTGACACCGAGGAGGAGGTCAAGGTCCAGCCCGAGGTATCGGAGCCAGAGCAGAAGCCCCAGGAAGCGGCCCCACAGCCAGTCGGGGACAAGCCCCCCGCTGTAGCCAGCACCACAGACAACGACGAGGACGGCGTGATTTAATCACCCGTCCTTTTCTCTTTTTTTGTGGTGATGAGCTTGGCACTAACTATACTAAGGGACAAGAGCCTTGAAGACGTGGGAGAGGCGTTCAGATACCTCTTCTACGGGCCAGCGGGTGTTGGTAAGAGCAGGATGCTTGCTACTATACCGATGTATGAGCTGATGAAAGGTACTGACCCCGAGGATATCCACGTTTTTGTCCTCGACCTTGATGATGGGTTCATAACAGTTCTGAAGAGTCAGTTCCCGAAGGACTGGTGGCGTTTCTTTACTGTCATACCGATAGCGGGTGGCATAGACGATATAAGGGATGCTGTGAATTTCATACACAAGGAAGTGCAGGACTTCATCAAGGAGCACAATCATAGACCGTACATCGCTATCGACAACATGGAGCACTGGTACGTCCTCTCGCAGGACGGTTTCATACAGGAGGCTTACGGTGTTGACCGTGCTCAGAAAACTGTGGACATCATCCAGAGCAGGATTGCCGCTCGGAAGGACCCCAATGCTAAGGCTGACGGGTTCAGTATTACCGAGGATTGGCAGGGTATAAAGGCCCTCCATAGGCAGTACAGGGACAAGCTCTTCGGGTGCGGTGCTCACATAGTGTGCACAAGCATATCCAAGAATATGCTGGACCCCAAGAACAAGTTTGCTCTGGTCGGGTATCAGCCTGGTGGCGAAGCCGAGGAGAGAGAGGGGTACAAGTTCCACTTCGTATCCTACATGGGTGTAACTACCAAGACCGAGCAATCGGACACCTTCAAACTGGTTTCCAAGACCAAAGCACAACACTACTTCATGATACTCTTGAAGGATAGGACCACATCTCACGACAGAGTGTGGGCCGATGAGAGGATAACCTTCGAGCAGTTCATGAAGGCTATAGACGAAGGTGTCTTGAGGAATCAGCAGAAGTTCGAGAATGACAGTACCAACTTGCTGGATAAGGTCAGAAAGGCTACCCAGGACAGTGGCGTGAACATTGTCGATACTGAGCCCGAAGAGGAAAACGAAGACGACGGAGACAGTCTTATTTAAACTTTTTTTATCAACATATAAATACAATGCTAACATAAGGAGGAAAACCGATGGAAATCATATCTTTGAAAACGGATGTGGGCGTTCTCAGGGACGTTTACGACGAGGCCACAGTCAGCAACAACGTGTGCTTTGTCGCTATACTCCAGAAGACCGCCCGAGGCTTGAGAATCATCTCAGGAGCTTCTGTCATTGGGAATATGCTCAACAACTACCTGATTGAGTATCTACCCGATGTAGCTTCTGAGGGGCTCGGCGAGGATAAGCTCCTCTTGACCCTCGAAGATGAGGGGTATCAGGAGACCCTCGGGAAGATACTCAAGGAACTGAGCGGAGAAATCTCTGTCACTATCAAGGCGGAGAGGGTACAGGAAGAGAGCAAAGGTAAGAAGAACTCTGTGCTACAGGGTATCTCACTTCTCGTGAGAGCTTCTGATGACGAGGAATATAACATACCCTTGACTCCACCTGACGAGAGGGACAGAGGTAAGCAATTCGCTATCGCTCTCGACAAGAAGGCCAACAGAACTACCAAAGGGAAAGATGGGAAGCCTGTCATCCTGAAGCCTATCGTGGTCATGGAGACTACAGTGGACGCTATCAGGGGCACGCTGAAGAAGTACGAGACCATGACGAAGTACAGGAGTGACTACGTGCTGTACGTGGAGAAGGACAAGGTGAAGCTCATCACGGGTGACCCTGACCTTCCCAACGAGGTTTTCGCCAGGTTACCGTTGAACGCTACGGTGAACAACCCGTCGAAAAGACCAGTGCAGATACCGCTCGTACCTATGCTCGGCAAGGTGGTCCCGTCCCTCCTGGAAAACTCTGTTCTGCTTGAGGTATATAAAGAAGGCGAGAGAGACTACGTGTCACTCAAGTCCGTCGTTAGGGGAGACGACGATTCCTCAATCAATAAGGTGCGCATCGTGGACATAGCCGCCAAGGATGTCCTGAGCGACACTATCGGTGACGAGGGGGAAGTTGCCGACGATGAGGAACTTGAGCCTGAGCCAGAGCCCGAAGAGGGGTCTGAGCCCGAGGCAGACGAGGAACCCGAGCCCGATGAGGACGACGGAGCCGACGAGAAAGCGGGTGAAAGCACTGATGACGAAGCAGTCATATGAACAGGCCCTCAACCTGGGGGAGACACCGAGATACTTGGGCATAAGCCAAGAGCTTGCTGTCTCCCCCGAACGGGGTAAGGCCGTGCTTCGTGCTATGTTTGAACGGGACCAAATCCCGTTCATTTCTCTTTTTGATTTCCCTAAACTTCTACCCACAGCGATGGGTGATTTCCAGCCAGCAAGCGTGACTGTAGACAAGATTTTTGGTGACATCGATATCGACGATGGAGAGGGGTCTGGTAGTGGCTCAAGTGGTGACAAGAGCAAACCAGCGAGCGAAAAGGAGTTAGATGTCGTCAGGAACAGAACAATCGATTACTGTGACAACGCAATTTCACACGGGTTCAACCCGCTTATATTATTCTCGGGGAGGAGAGGGTGGCACGTCTATAATCGCCTCCTGCCCAAGGAGTACGAGATGTTCCCTGCGGCGGAATATCAAAGAGCAACCGACCTCTTGTACTCGGCTCAAATTTACCTTGATAAGGATAGTATCACCGACCCCATAACACATGGTATGCTCAGGGGTCTAACGAGAATACCTAATACCAAGTACGTTGGCAAGGACGGTAAAGGCGGTCTTGTGTCACTGAGAAGACACACCATACCTGTCACGTTCGAGGAGCTACAGACACTGGAGATTTCCGACATAATAAAGATGTCAGAAGACGGTGTTAGGAACCTACCTGCGCCTGACCAGGTGAAGTGGAGAACTCTTGACGAGTTCATCAATGAGTTCGATGTGGAGATAAAGACCAGCAGAGTAAGGGCTTACAGTGAGACGGGGACTCCCCCAATATTCCCGAATGATACCGATGGGAAGATGCTTGTATCCCTACTATTACCTGACTACCCCTGCGTAGCCAATGCTGTAAAGTGCGCTAACCCCTCACATATCGCAAGAGCGAACATGGTCATGCACCTCTTGAGTGGCGACATATTGTCTAAAGAGGACGTGCAGGAAATAATTCACGGTCTCAACTGGTCGGACTATAGACCCAAGACTACGAGAGACCAGGTGATTTCTATAGAGAAACGCATGGACCTTTATTACCCGCCTGGGTGTAGGAAGTTGAAGTCCCAAGGTTTCTGTCTCAAGTGGCACTGTGACCATTATATACCACCGAGCGGCGTAGACATACAGTCGGAGAAGGAAGGGTTTGACGCAGAGGTGTTATTTCAGTTGACTGCACGTGCTAATGGGTTCAAGGTTAAATCGGCGGATGTAACTGAGAACATAACGGAGCATTGGGACTATGGTATCACTAATCCTGACACTGGTGTGTTCTCTAAGGTCGATGTTAAGGCCCCCAAACGCATCAAGAGGGACGGTGAGGTCCAAACAGATTACGTGTGGGTAGAGCTGAAGAACGTTGTAGGTGATGAAGGGTGGCTCTACGGTGTCTCTGATGTTATTGCTTTTGTGCTGGAACAAGGCTTTGTAATGGTCCGCCGCAACAGGTTGGCAAGGTTTGTCGAGAGTGTTATTGACAGAACCAAGGAACCCACTCTTCTTGACACAGTACCTGAGAGTCAGCGAGTACCGTATCATCTCTATCGTAGGGCCAGGCGTGAGGACATAATAACACTGGTCAAGGCAGAGGACATACTATCTTTACCGCACACGACTTGGCCTATTTTGAACGCTCCCGTATAAGTATTGTCTTCGAAACTGAGGGGTGTCTGGACTACTATATATACTAACCTCACCAATGTATCATTGGTGATAACAAAATGTCCAGAAAATCTCTCACAACACGGGCCAAGTTCGCAAAGAAAGTCGAGGACGCTAAGACGGCCTCTGAGGAAATCGCTGACACCGAGGCTATAGAGGCCAGAATCAAGGTCCTTGACCAGCAGATAAATGATGGCGGTACAGAGTATGACGAGATTCTGAAGGTTCTCAAGGACCAGTTAAACAACCTCCAGAAGACCATCAACGATATCAATGCAAAGAAGGTCAGCAAGACCAAGGAACTCCGTGACATGAGGTCAGAACTCTACGATAAGAAGAGGAAGGCCAGCAATGTTGATACTCATAAGGAGTTCGCCGATAAGTGGGGTTCTTTCCTTGAGATGCTCGACACTGTTGAGAAGGCAGTCGAGAATGGTGGTCGCATCGAGCTGGTCCACTTCATCAGGGGCGAGGATAACAACATGAGCAGGAGCATCATGTACAGCAGGGGTAAGTACGGTGGCAGGAGTCAGTGGGGCGACGAGTGGTACATAGGTGATATCACACTCAACCCAACCTTCTTCTCTATCCAGCTCTCTAAGGACTGGTACGACAGACATCTTAACGAGGAGAGCAAGAACAAGAGCGAGTCCTATATGAGCTACTCCAAACACGACAAGACGATGCTCCCCTACCTCTTGACCTTCATCGTCAAGAACGCTGACGAGACCTATACCAGGTTCACATGGACCGCTGGTTGGGACACGAAGAAGAAGACCTGGCAGGAGGACAACTACACCTACACCTGGGAGAAGGTCGAGGCCAAGGACTTTGAAGAGAAGGTTTACAGGGCCGATTTCAGCCCCGACTGGTGAGCAGGGAAAGGGAATTGGGTAATCAGGAGCGTGTACAAAATGTCAGCCAAGATAAGGGACCAGAAACGCAAGGAAGCCGAGAGTGATATAGAGGAGGCCGAAGAGTTCTATGTCGATGAACAATCTCTGAACTCCAAGGTGACCCTCATAGACCAGGAAATAGGCTCAGTCCAGGACAAGCACAAACAGCGTCTTGAAGAGCTACAGGCACTCTTGGATGCTGAGAACGCCGCCATAGAGAAGGAAGTGTCGCACCTCCGCCAGATGCGAGTTGGTATCAAGAGACAGCTCTCTGAACAGTCCAAGAGAGACAAAAAAGGGTCAGAGGCCAGGTCGCAGATAGCGTATATCAACTTTCTCGATGCTGTACAAGCCCTTGTTGACGACGGGATGTTCATCTACTCCGTGAGAGCGACCAGGTATGTTGAGCGGATACGGGGCAAGACCAGAGCTAACAAGGAGGGGATAAAAGAGCACATCCGTGATACCTACAACGCTCAGGTCGGTGGAGACATATCAAGGACCTACACAGAGAACCTCGCAATGACCATCAGGCTTGCGAGAGGGTTCACCGTAGTGGTATCATCCAATATGAACAAGAACGACGTGAGCGTCCGCTTAAACGACTACAGCGGCAAAGTCCCGAGGGGGACGAAGATAGTGCTCAGGTCGGGTATCAACATGGTGAAGAACGAAGGTGCAAGCTACGCTGAGATGCACTGCTCCAAGTGTGGTCACCATGTCGAGGCGGCCTACTACTGCCCCAAGTGCCACGAGAGAGACATCGACAAGGAGTACTCGTGGGACGAGGTAGAGTTCAAGGAAACAGTTGACGGTAAGGAGATGGAGATATCTCACTGGACCGAATCTGGGTGGCACTACGAGTGCTCTTCCTGTGGGCACGTCAACGGTATCTACCAGGAGCCTCACTGCCCCCACAAGGACGTGCTCGTGCCCGAGGACGAGGATATTAAGCAGGTCACTCTAACCTGGGATGGTGACCTCCTGACATGGACTAAAACTGAAGAAACTATCAAGGCGGGGAAGTAATGCCCCGCTACCTTTTTCTTATATAAACCTTTTTGGTCACATTTATATGCCCCTTGCATGATGGTATACCACCTATGAGTGATAAACCGCAAGGGTGGAAAGGTCAGTCCGAACGCCATGCCCTGGCCAGTCATGCAATACCAAACAAGCCTTCTTCTCGTACTAAGAGGTATGCGAGGAACGTCAAGTACAACGTCAAGAGGGGCCTTATCAAGACCCTTCGTGACCCCGCTGGTTTTTTGTTCAGACCAGTGATGGAACTTGCTGACCTGCGTAATGCCAACAGTGAGGTCTTCAAGAGACTCGACAGAGAGCATGAGATTAAGACCAAGCTCAAGGGTATGAAGAGGCCGAAGATTGTTGCCAACGTGAACGAAAGTACCAAGCATCTGAAGAGGGCTGAAGGTGCGGCTCGTGGTGTAGACAATATGCTATCGAGGGCGCAGAAGTCCTATGATGCTGTCAAGTTGACTGACGGCCTGAACACCCTCTTGTACGAGCTTGAAATGGCCAAGAACAACATCGCTAAGGCGGCCAAGGCCACACCAGCCAACATGACGAAGCTCAAGACATCTCTTACTATGTTCAAGGACGACCTCGACCTCTTGAGGGACAAGACTGAGGACATCATAGGGGAGATGGACGTGGAATACGTTGGTGACAGGGTTGTAATCAGCCCAGAGGCAAGACAGAACATCAAGCGAGAGGTCAATAAGATAGCACGCTCAATAGGTGTCTTGGACGACATATACATGGATTAGGTGAACAGCAATGGCAAGGGCTCCCATAGACTCCCTGTGTGGTATAGGAAAGGGTCGAGTATGCCTCGGTAAGGAAATCATACCCTGGTACGTCAAGCTATTGACGGCTATCATCTTGGACCTTGGTGATGCGGGGTACGCAATAGCGGGGTGGTTCTTGACACCAGGCGTATCCCCAGAGGGTGTCGTGATAGACTCCGTGCTGACAGCCATTGGCTTCTTGCTATTCGGTCCTCTCGGTCTCGTCCAGGGATGGGAGATATTCTCACCTACAGACGTTGGCGATAGCATAGATGGTGCTGTACCGACGCTCACTATCATGGGTATCATCTACACAATAAATCTCTTTGTGCAGAGGAAAAAGAACGGTGGTCTGGAGTGATGTTTCATAGGCTCGTTGGAATACTGGCTTGCCTCCTGCTCATATTGTCTATCGTGCCCATTGCGAGCGGAGAGGTCACGGGCGAGATAGAGCTTGCCTGGGAAACAGAGCTTGACGGTAAGAGGTTTGACGATAGAGTCCCAATCAATATCTCTTTCACGTCACCTCGTGACGTGTCTCCTGATTGCTGTAACTGGCGATTCACAATAGCTTATTCTGACAACGGTGAGGATTGGGAAACTATAGAAGTTCTGGAGTACAAGAATTGTGACAGTGGTGACGTATCGCCTTTTCCTTACTATTGGAATCTGTCTGACGTTGAACCTGGCCAATACTATCTCAAGATTGACGCTCGCTACGGTGACTATTATGGTAGTATCGAGTCTGGCGAGTTTGCTGTGAAAAAGAAGTTCACGTCCCTCTCATCGTGGTGTTTTCTTCTGATGGTTATGGCATCACTTGTTGCTGTTTTGGCAACTTACGGGTACATCAGGCGTAAAGGTGGCTTCAGCGACCTATTGGAGAAGTTCTGACTCAATCTTTATATACTTCGCCATGCTACTTCGTGGTATGCCTCTTACACTTGAACAAGTCAAGAGCAGGGTTGTTATTGAGGTTGACAACCGTGAGCGTCGCTCTGGTGTTCCAGCCGCTCTCGAAGACCGTGGCTGGTCGGTGATGTACGGTAACCTACCAGCCGCCGACTATGTTCTCGATATCATAGGTATTGAGCGCAAGACTGTACCAGATTTTGTACAGTCTGTAACCAATGGTAGGTTCTTCTCTGAGGCCGCTAAGATGGTTGAGGCTGGCTTCTCTGTGCGTGTCATACTTGTCGAAGGGGACTACGAGGAGATAGTTGAAGCCTTCGGATACAATCAAGCCAATGGTACTGTGGCCTCGCTCCTGGAGCGCACTATGTGGGGCAACGTCATACCTGTCGGCAACCAGCACAACCTGATAGGTCTGATGGAGATGATATTCTGGAAGACCCATGACGGCAAGGACCGTACTGCTGAGGCTTTCCTTGCTCGCAAGGTATCCAAGTATGCGAGCGAGTACGAAGTCTGCAAGAACATACTTATGGGTATACCAAAGGTAGGCCCAGATGCCGCCATCGCCCTCTTGAAGCACTTCGGGACCATTGAGGCTATGACAAGAGCAACAGAGAAGGAACTGAAGGCAGTCAAGGGTATTGGTCCAGTGCTGGCGGATACCATATACCTGCATCTACATTTTGATTACAACGAGTCCCCGATATAACGGAAAGTTTTTATATCTCGGGGTTATATTAACATTTGACCAAAGATACAGCGGTCATACCCTGGAGGGTCCCGCAACAAAATCGTGTTCCCATTCAAACCCCTCCATCTGTTAAGCACAAAATTGTGCGATACCCCTCCAGGGTTCTCTTGTACTGTTATATAAGCCTTGCCAGGAAGGTATATATATTGTCCTCACATCAAATAAGAGTGAGACCTCAATGGGTCGGCAACAATAGCCCCTCTTGAAGGTAAACGCCATCGTCGTACCCATTTCATACGACGAGCTGGTCCTTGGGGTCTCACCACTTCCTACCCCCTCAAACTTTTTATACTTCGTGGCCTCATCAATCCTTGGTGCTGATAAGTGGAAACTGTATGGACAGAGAAGTACCGACCTCGTAAGGTCGATGATGTGGTTGGGTGCGAGGCCCACAAGGTGAGAATAAAGAACTATATGAAGTCACCGAGGACCATGCAACAGTGTATGATATTCTCGGGTCCAGCAGGTACAGGCAAGACTACGATGGCCTATGCTATGGCACACGAGCTGTTCGGTGATAATCTGTCAGCGAACTTCTTAGAACTGAACGCTTCCGATGAGAGAGGTATTGACGTAGTGCGTGGTAAGATAAGGTCATTCGCTAAGACTGCGGCTATAAACTCACCCATCAAGATAGTTTTCCTCGACGAGGCCGACGCACTGACTTCGGAGGCCCAGGCCGCACTTCGCAGGACTATGGAAAAGTACGCTCATAGGTGCAAGTTCATACTCTCATGCAACTATTCGAACAAATTGATGAAGCCCTTATGGTCGAGGTCTGCGAAGTTCCGCTTTATACCGCCATCACCAGGAGAGGTCATGGTCCTCGTCGAGCGTGTAGTGCTTGGTGAAAATCTTGACATTACTGACGATGCCAAGGTCTTGATAGCCAAGAGATGCGAGTTCGTACCCCGTGACACAGTGATATATCTGCAAGAGTGCTATGCACAGGCTGGTGACTCACAGATTACAGTGGAGATAGTCAGGACGGTACAGCCTAACTCACTGACGTGGAACACTGTCGTGGATGCTGTCAAGCTCGCTATCAAGGGGGACGTTGGTGTGGCCGCTAAGAATCTCGATAATATGGTGATGGCGGGGACCACGTACCCGCTCGTACTGGAGACTATGCTCAAGGCTGTTCAAAAGTCGGGCGACAAGTTCCTTAACATTAACAAGATAATCCAACACATGGCACTGGTAGATGCGAATATTCAGAACGGTGGAAGCCCACTGATTCAGATGGCCTCCCTCTTGGCCACTATTCAGGCCGAGTACAACCCTGACCTGATGAACAAGTTGGGTAAGAAGGAGTGATATCATGCTGGATGAGCTTGAAAGACAGATACTCCAAGAGGCGGGTGTAGTGACTCTTCAGACGCTGATAGATGAGTGGGACCCCAACATAAATAGGCTTTCTTTCTCAGCAATCATGAAGTTTAGAGACTGTCCTATTGATTATTTCTGCGAGTACCATACGAGTCTCGCCAATGTTGCTAACCCATACCTCTTCATGGGGAACGCTCTGCACAAGGCTCTCGAAGAGTTCTATCCCAACATAGTTAATCCCCTCCCAAGAAGGTGGGGCGTGCTTGACGGGGACGGAAACGTCATTATGGAGGAAATCATAGACATATCGAACCTTACGTCAGAGGAGAGCATCAGGAGCATAGGACGATACTATCATGCTGTTCTCACCCTCTTGGAGTCGAAGATTCACTTTGACAAGGTAATGAAGTTCAAGGGTACTCACGGGTTCCAGTACGATAATCAGATGAAGCGTATTGACGACCTCTATGACGAGGCTTTAATGAGCCTACGGAAGTTCGCCTACGAGGAGGCCATTAGGTACACTCAAACACCCACGGGTCACTTTCTCCCATATGGAACAGAGATGAAAGTCGAGTTCCAATTCCCAGGAGTACCTGTTAAGACCAAGGGGTTTTTGGATGTGATGTTTACCGATGCTTACTCTGGTGGTCATATTCCGAAGGACTACAAGAACAGGAGGGACCCCAAGGGTAAGCAAAGTGACAAGGTACAGGGTTACATCTACGCCTATGGTCTGGACGTGTGCTTCGGTATTCTTGTGGATAGGTTCATATTTAAGAACATCAAGGCCAGCAATGCCTTCGGTGTGAATCAGGCTATCAAGGCCAGGTCATATCCCGTGTTCCCAGAACACACTGTCCCGATTGACCGTGACAAGTTCCATCTTATAGAGAGTATCGTCAAGGAGACGTACTTCGCTATGACTGACAAGAAGAGCTACGTGGTCCACAAGGATAAGGACAGGTGTCCGAACTCTTGGTTTTGCCCGTACAAGGCTTACTGCCTCGGGGTGGGTATGTTTGACAGGAGAGGTGTGCACCTCACAAGTGAGCGTAGTCATAGAGAAGAGGAGCCTGTCAACATAGACGGGCTTATCTTCACGGAGGGGACTGCGTGAGTGGTGAGACTGAGGTCATGCGGGTAACTCACATGGATTATCTGCCAGCCCTCACTTTCGTTCACGAAGCGTGTGACACCAGAGAAGAGGTTATTTGCGACTCCAAGTACGTCAGGCGGAAGTTCAGTGTTGACCCTACTGTCTACGAGCCAGAGGATATGTATCTACCTATCGGCATCCAGTACCCACGATGTCCGCTTTGTGGTAGGAAGATGAAATACCTGCTCGAAGGAGATTACCCTATTGTCTATATTTTTGGCCGTAATGAGAAGAACGACAGGAAGATTGTCGAAGTGGATGACGTGGAGGTTGCTTTCTGGATTAAGGAGAGCGAGCTTCCTGTTGTCACCGATATGAAGGCCCCGAGAAGATGTCGTATCAAGAGTATAACTGAGGAGGGTCAGGGGTACGATATAACACGAGAAAACGCAGTCAAGATAACGTGCTATCACCCGATGGATGTCCACAGCTTTGGTCAGACACCGCCCTCACTTAGGGATGCTTTCGGAGGCACTTCACAAGCTGATGTCAGGTTTGAGGACAAGGCTTTTGCTGACCTCCAGATAAAGCACTTTATCAGGGTTCCTAAAGGGAAGACCAGGGTGAAATCCAGTGAGATAGAACCTGTCAACGAGTTACCGAAAGGAATCAGTGTAATACCTCACTGGCTCGTTTATGACTTGGAGACCGAGTACAGGGCTGGTATTGAGAGGGCTAAGAAGGGTGAGGCCATTATCTACAGTGCGGCCTGTTATAGCTCGTATGCGAACAGCTTCATGGTCTTTTATCATCACCCTACATATAGAGAGGCCGCCGAGACTGTCAAGGAGCGTATGCGTGAAAAGCTCTACGGCTACGTGTACACTAAGTACTGTCCCAAGTGTCACACACCTTACCCCGATGGGAGTGGTGGGAAGTGTCACGAGTGCAACGTGGTCTTAACATCGCTCGAACAGAGGAACCCGCAGTTCTCGAACCTCTTGATGCACGCTCCCATCTACGTAGTACCTTCCACAACAGAGACACGTATGCTACAGGCGTTTCTTGGGACTATGAAGAACGCCAAGGTAGACATTATGGGTGGTCACAATTCCAAGTACTTCGATGACGAGGTACTTTCCAGACGTGTCAAAAGGCTCCTGAAACGGAACGCACCTGTCCGTATGACAAGTAAGGAAGGCATTTTTGGTGTCCATCCTTTTGACTTTATGGAGGCTTGGAAATACACCAAGAGGTCTAAGAGCCTCCCGACTCATCTTGACTACGTTGGGGAAACCGAGTTAGGGGCTTACAAGTACGATTATGACGACAACATCGACTACCTTTGGAAGCACGATATCGTCACTCTCATCACTTACTGTTTGATTGACACTGCTCTGGTTGTCGGTTACAATCTAAAATACAGACCAACGTGAGCGACCATCCTTGTCCCCATAGGGGGAGAGAAGAGAGGGTGATAACAAAGATGGTCACAGATTTCTGTTGGTGCACTTTGTACTCTCTCCTCTCGAATATATATTCTCGTAGCAGGTAGATAAAGAGTTCGGGTGTACGTCCTATTAAAAAAGACAATAATATACTATATATGACTTCGAGCACCACGCTGAAATTTCGGCGTGCGGCTGAAAATTTCTCATTGTCTACTTGGCCAGGCGGTTTTTCGAGGTCCGCTTTTCGTGCAGTCCCGAGCGGAGTCTCGAAAACAGGAAAAAATTTTCGCCGCCCGCTGAAAAATTATCACGTTCGTGGTTTTGACCTTCGGACCTCAAAGTTTTTATATCTTCTTAAGGTTCGAACTAATATGCCTGAGATATCACTACTGGACTATTGGATGAATAGGGGTGCTTTGCTTGGTGTCCCTATCAATGCTATAAAGCCAGTCAAGACTTTTCATACCATGATATCCAGGGTCAGTGTCAATCGTCCTCTGAAAATACCATCTTCGTACAGTGTTGAGAGCAGTGGTGAGATGGAATACGGAGCTATTGTGCTCGAACCGAGGAAAGTCGGTCTCATACCTTGGATTGCTGTCATGGACTTTGCGCAGTTCTATCCACGAATTATGGTAGACTGGAACGTCGGTCTTGACGCTGTGCGTAAGGACGGTCCCATCAGGGCTATCAACAGGCTCAATGGTGGTAAAGGTGCGGAGATAAGATATGCCGACCCAGAGGAGTACACAGCTCTTCTGCCTTCATTTATCAACGAACTGATGGAGCAGAGATGGTGGGTTGAAGGTAAACTCAAGGAGTATCCGAAGGGTACACCTGAACACAATCACTACAGTGAGCTGAAAGCATCCATCAAAAACGATATCAACTCCGTTTATGGGGTGAACTCTAATAAAGGATTTAGGCTCAGGGACGGTGATGTAGCAACTACGGTAACTGCCACCGCTCGTCACTGTTTCAAGATGGCCTCTGACGTTGCGGAAGAAGAGGGGCTCACCACTATCTACGGTCACACCGATAGCATATTCTTCCAGTTACCTGTACCGCCAGAGGACCCATCCGCCGAGGGTTGGCACGAGCCTTACGTTGACTTCCTCAACAAGCTCGCTGTTAAGATAGACGAGCGTATTCATAAGTGGCAAAAATCCAGAGGTGTCAGGAATCCTACCACTCATATTGAGCCAGAGGCCATATACAAGAATCTTTTCATAGCTGGTTCGCAGGACAAGAGAGGGAATATAGAGGGGAAGAAAAATCGATACGTGGCCGATAACATATACGACTGGAAGCAAGGTGACCTTCAATATCTGCCTGTTGAGAAGCGTTTGAAAATACGTGGATTTGAGACCCGTAGGTCGAACGCATCTCTCTACACTAAGGCACTCTTGAAACAACTGTTTGTCAGGATGATGTCAAACCCGAGTCAGCGTGAGGTCCTAAGATGGCTACACAAAGAGTACACCAGCTTCTTGGCTGGCGAGGTGTTCTACAAGCTCCTGCTCATACCAAGTGGTATTAGTAAGATGGACCCCAACTCAACATATCAGCCAGTGCGTGCGGCCTTCTATGGTATCAATAATTTTGATTGGACTTACAAGAGCAAGGCTTATCTCATATACGTCAGGATGACAGCGGAGGCGAGGAAGCACTATACGTACACGAATGTGCTGGCTTTGCCATCACCGCAGACCCCTCTACCAGCAGGGTACGAGGTCGATTGGAGAGCGAACGCTGACACGAGACTGCTCACCAAGGTAGAGAGCATAGTAGGTACTCTCGGTATAAGGAGGAACGATATAGTGTCTGGCTCTATCGTTGTCCCATTAGAGAAGGACCCAGATGTTTCTATACTTGATGATGTTCCTATATAGTGAAACTCATGAACTCAAGAGAAAAAATATACGGTGCTATTGCCGATTTCATATCAGGCGTTCCGAGTCCTCCGTGGGTGTTCAATCTCTACGGGTACTATGGGATAGGAAAGTATACCATGTTCAATAGTTGCCTGTCGAACAATGTTCGTGGTGATGAGATAGAGGTTATCGACGTTACGGAGCAATTTTCTGATGACCCTAAAGCCTTCTATGCGAGGCTGAACAAGAACTCGTACACGCCTTGTTTGTCGGGGAAGATACCCATATACCTCTTGAGATACCCGAAGGTTACGAAAGCTGGTATATCAATTCTTAAGAAGATTATGACACCAGTTATGCTCATCACAGAGGAGAAGATATACAAGCTCGGTCAGGGTGTATCCTACATGAATTTTCCGAGTCCGTCTCCACGTATGTATATGTCTTTTCTGAATCGCTACATCAAGGAGAATGACCTGCCAAAGCCACCGTCTCCGAGGAAGCTCATGGAGCTGATAGCCAAGAGTATAAGTTATGACGACCTGGTTTCCAATCTCCACACAGTTCTTCCAGATTACAATGTTTCTCTGATACCAGATTACAATCCAGTGTACGGTGAGAGTGATTACAAGAGACTGAATGACTTCTTCAAAGGAGCCGAGATGCCCTACACTATGTTCTCCAACCGTATCAACAAGGAATATGTGCTCTACACCATCTTGTCATCCTACAAGAACATTAACACGAGGAACGAGATGCTCGAAAGACTCGCTTTCATCGATGCTCATACACGTGAGTTTTCTGCCACGTACCAACAGGCACTGGTTAACTCTATGGTCCAGAAGCGACCTGGTAAGATATGGGTAGAGAAGTCGAAATGGGAACCGCAACAGGTCCCACGCAAGTTGATGTTAGCCGCCAACAAGATGTGTAGAGGGGACCCCCTTCGTGCTCTTTCTCTTTTCGGGGTAATAAGGTATATACCGACATCCGTCGCTCTTGATGACAAGGATAAGCTGGAGATAATGAAATACTATAAAGGTGTGCTGAGATGAAAAGTGGTTCATTGGCAGAGCAATTCATACTGAACGAGATGAGGCAAAGTCCTCTGTTCACTTGGGCTATAAAAATGCCGAACGACATGAGACGACCATCCCCTTGTGATATAGATGCAAGGGGCCATGAGCTTTCGTTCTACATTGAGTGCAAGTCCACTTTCGAGGATAGTAAGCGGACTTGTGTGAACATTGACAAGACCTTCAAGAGACAAGCCAGTACTATACACAGGTTCTGGAAGGCCAACCCCATAAGACATCGTGGTGGCTTCATTTTCGCTTTTCATCAGAATCATCATGAGGTAATGGACGGCGACCTTTTATTCTACGTCCAGATAGCCCACATATCCTACATCATAGAGAAGGTCTGCGAGAACCCAGATGTAACTACCAGGCAGGTAAGTGGTTGTGGTCTGACCAAGACAATGATTAGGAAGGACTTCTTCTTTAAGACCAACCTACCGAAGGTAATGGAGAGCATCGAGTTTCAGATATACAGGATACCCCTCTTGAGAACCGAGAAAGGTAGACTCTATCCCGACTTGTCGGTCTTGGTTGATTGTCAGCCATATAGACCTTATCTGAATGATGGGAGTATAGAAACTATGGATATGAACGTGCTCACGAAGAAGTATGGGGGCGGGAAGCAGGAGAGTATCCTTGACCTATAAAAATTTCAGCCGCTCCCCAAAATTTTTATACTTCGTACCCCTCGAAGTCGTAATGACAAGTGACGTGTATATACCATATCGTGATACTCTTGTACCCTTTGTGTACGACACCATTGATGACGTGCTGTCGCTCGACCTTGAATGGTTGCAGAGGGATATCAAGTGTATGCTCAGTAGGGTAAGCACGGTGTATCCTTTCATTGTTGGGTTCGTTGAGAACGAGCGGGTTGTGATTGTTGACGCTATCAGGAGTCTGTATGTTCAACCGAACACTTACGAGGAGAGGATGGATAAGTTCTACGAGGAGGTTGGCGAGCTACCGAAAGGTATCACTCGTCCGAGCGCAATATACCTGCTGACTGACGTGTGCAGAGGCGACTACATGATTATAGACCAGTTCTCCCCGTCTGTAGCAGAAGCTCAGTACAGTGTGTACACGCTTGGTCACATGGGTTCTGATTCAGAATTGGTCAGAACAAACCTATTCTCAGATACACTTGTCGATATGATGGAGTGATAACCATGCCATTGAACGTAGACGAAATAGCAAGTGGACTTCAAGACGGACCTAAAAAAGAGAAGCTGGACATGAAGATGACCTTCGCTGTGAGACCGCCAGCAGTTTCTAAGAGTGAGAAGAAAGTAGACTTCCCGAAGGGTTTCCTGTGGGACCAGACACCGAGTAATCCTAACTTGTACGTTACGAGGCTCACTAATCTCACCAGAGCGCAGGTAAAGACATATTCTGAATGGTGGGCGAAGAAGCTCGGTGGTGAGTCCCGAGTGGACGACAAGAACGACGAGAAGTTTTTCATCACGTCTGAGCGAGTGGATGTGGTGATAGAGAGGGACGATAAGTTCTGGTACATCAAGATTGGCTATGTTATCAACGATATAAAGGAGGACTGAACATGGGCGGAAAAGAAGAGATGCAGATTTTCCAAGCGGACGACATAAAGCAGGATGCTATACGTGTCCTCAACTACCTGAGTGAAGAACACAAAAAGGGCCGAAGGAGGGTCAAGGCTGTACCACACTTCGTGATGATAAAAAGCCATGACCCCATGCTGAATAACCTGGTTTTCTACAGAGAGGTGGGCACGGGTGGAGCACACAGAGACAAGTACGGGGTCTTCTTGAAGTCAAGGACGGACCTCTTCAAGGAGATGTACAATCAGGGTGTGAGCGAGGCACTAAAAGTTGCACTTGATTACACTGGTATGGATGAGGCACAGCAGACCGAGGTTTTCGAGCTTGCGAAGGACAGCTTACCTATGCTGATAGCTTTCGTGAACGCAGAGGTCTATGACGTAGCCAATGACCATGCGCAGATGTTCATGCTTTTTCACCTCTTGCTCCACTACAAGCCTGACGAGGAGAGCAAGAAGACCAGAGACCATGACTTCGCTATCTTCAAGGAAGACCTTGAGTACTTCCCTGACCTCGTTCTAAAAGTAGATAACAAGAAGGTGAACGTTGGTGGCGGACAGGAGGAACTACCAGAGGGAGAAGAAGAGTTCTCTGACCCAGAGCCGATACCCGAGCCCAAACCTGCACCGAAGGCGAAAGCGAAGCCAAAGACCCAGAAAGACGACCAGGATACCTACATGAGGAAGAAGAGAGGTGAGAGGATGGTCGTTAGTGACGGGGTTCGTCCAGACGAGATGGTAACCCCTGTAGGGGAAGAGGGCGAGGATTCAGGCTCTGAGCAAGAGGGCGAGGGCGAGTCAGACGAGTCACCTGCTGTGCCAGACGATAACGACAGTCTCGACCTTCTGGACGAGGATAACGTTATTTGAGCCTGACCTCAAGGCTTTTATAGCTCTGGTTGGTGGACGTTTCATGAACGTGCACTCTCGCATCAAGAGAGAGGTGGCGGAATCCACAGGTTGCGATTCCGTCCCGTATAACGACGACGAGGAGGGACTCGAAGGTTCCCTCCTCCTTTTTGTCGCAAGGCTCTACAGGGCTGTGCGTGGTAGCGAGAGGGTCGTTTCTGTTTGGGTGCTCAAAGCCTTCTTACGTGAGTTAGGCTTCGTGAAGTACACAGGAGTACTCCAAGAGGAGTATGACGAGTTCGCTCTGGACCTACCGATAGATGATATGATGGAGAGCATGGCATGATACAGTTCAACTTCAAGTTTGGTAGGGGCAACCTGATACACGTCAAAGTTGACGGTTACGATATGTCTCAAGAGCTGAAGTCGAAAGGTATTGTGGACGGGTATCACTTTTTGCTCGATAACAGCGAAGAGTCTGTAAAGCGTATAATAGATATGTACCCAGACAGTAGGTATTTCGTGCATCCTGACGTGGAGTTCTTTCTGAAGGCGGTACGTGTTATATCCGATATGGATATTCAGTCACATCAGCCAGATATGCTCGACCTTTTGCCTCACCAGTTGGACGGGGTGAAGCGTGTATTGGCTTTGAAGGAAGTAATTCTTGCCGATGAGATGGGCCTCGGGAAAACGATAACTACCATAGGTGCTCTGAACGTGATACATAGGAAGGGTAAGTTGAATACTTTGCTGGTAGTGGTCCCAAAGTCTCTGCGTGATAAGTGGATTTCGGACTGCGAGAAATACGCTCACTTCGACATAGTACCCATAGACAAGGTATCGAGTGCTATAGACCTTCGTGACAAGATGTACGAGAATCCCCTGGCTACTATATCCATAGACCTCTTGAAAAGGTACGCTGGCTCTCTACCTCTGACTTATGATGTGGTAGTGGTAGACGAGGTACATGGGGCCAAGAACTACAAGACTCAGAGATACAGGGCCTTGCGTGATATCCAGAGTAGATACAAAATTTTTCTCTCGGGGACACCGCTTGTTAACACGCCAGATGAGCTTTACACAGTTAGCAGTATTCTATCAATGCGATTGCTCGGGCGCAAAAGTGATTTTGAAGACCAGTTCTACATATACAAGACCATCACACTACCTAATGGTGAACGTGTGAGGAAGATGGAGACTCTTCGTAATGAGACTTTTCTTCAGCGGATTATCAGTACGTATGTGATTAGGCATACTTGGGCTGATGCTGACTTCAACATACCACAGGAGACTTTCTATCTGCCTATGGACCTCTCACACAGTCAGCGCAAGGTGTACGACTGCTACGTAGACCTCGCACAGCACAGGGATGTCGATATCATATCGCTGATGGCCTTCATGCTTGAGACGTGCGACTCTCCGTCTATCCTACCGCCGAAGGAGCACAAGTATCTTAAAGTCAAGTATGGGGTGCGTATTGACCCTGATGACATGGGTGTCAAGGTCGAGTTCCTCAAGAGGGAGTTACCGAGGCTCTTGAGAGAGCATCCTAAGATGGTTATGTTTACGAAGTTCGCTAAGTTCGTAAAGCTACTCTATCGAGAGCTGAAGAGCGATTTCGAGTGTATAACTATAACGGGTGAAAATGTTAATAAGACTCCTCTAATCAAGAAGTTCTGGGAAGACCCTAACCTTGAGCTTGTCATAACAGATGACGCTCTTAGCTATGGTCAGGACCTTCAGATTGCTACAGGTCTTGTCAACGTGGAGCTACCGTATTCGCCAGCCGTATATGAACAAAGAGTTGGTCGTATTCGCCGTGTCGGTCAGAGTCACGCTATATCGGTCTACAATCTCGTTACGAACGGTACGATAGAGGAGAACATAAGGAAGCTCATGGATGACAAGAGAGAGTATCACAGGCTCCTTGTGGAGGACCCCAAGGTGGCTTCCGAAAAGCTCTTTAGAACTCTTGTTACGGTGGGAGAGCCAGTAAGTAACCCAGACCTCTTGTGAAAACCCTTAAATATCTTGCTCTCATATGTAGTCTTACCTTCAACCACGAGGAGGCTATCTCACATGAAATCAGGGCACTTTGTAGAAGCTGTAATTCACCGCTTCGAGATTTATATGAGCTTGACTGGCGAAACACGTTCAGATAATCCAGTCATGGGTAGTAAGCTACAGATAGATGATGGCAGAAAGAAGAAGACGCTCAGAGAAGGGCTGAGCTTTGAGAACAATTCGAAGACTTTCTCTAACTATACGAAAAGAGAATATCAGGCTCAATTACGCCTCTTCTTGAAGAAGTGTGATATGCCTGTGGTGTTTGACTCTTCCAACGGTAAGTTTTTCTTTATGCCGCATAAGGTCAGAGCACAGATGGAGATACCCTTCGAGCAGTGGGCCAAACTTTAGCCCTCTCGATTTCTCATTTATACTTTTCGACAAACCTTTATATATTCTCCGTCTTTCTTTTACACCATCAATAATCCGTAGGTGGTCAAAGATGCGATGGTATTTCGCCGTGATATTGTCTATAATGCTGATAGCAATGGTTCCTCTGTCTGTAGCGGCAGAGGAGACCTCTCCAGAGATAGTTTTCGAGGACGAGATAAATGCTACACCTAACGGTAGCGATACAGTCTACAGGTATAAGGTGTTCAACCATAACTCGTTCGATAGGGAGTATTATATCAATGTTCTCGAACTTCCTGCTGGTTTCGAGTACACCATACTGGCAGATAGCTACGTGGTTCCTGGTAACTCCTTTATTGAGGGGGCTGTTATGATTACAGTACCCGTAGAAGAGAATGTTGAGCAGGAGTACACGTTCTCTGTTGAGGCTGGTTGGAATGATAGGTTGGGTGAAGTGATTGACACATTGACAGATGTGGTCAGTCTCTCCGTCATTGTGAAGGCTACATACGAGCTGGACATATATGCGACGGAAAGCACTGTTACTGTAAACACAGTGGTCCCCCCAGAGGATGTTCAGACAGACGCTGATTTCTATGACACACTCCGTCTTGACAACATACTAAAGGTCAAAAACAACGGCAACGTAAAGACATTTGTAGAGGTCTCGGACGTAATTGCGTCACCCTATAATGACGAGGTTAAGTATCTTGACATTGACCCACAGGACGTTGGCGAGTCTTCTGACATACTCCAAGAGGTCGGACTCGATGGTTGGAGTATACTTGGTGAGATTCCTGAGAAGGTCCTACCTGCGAGTGGGTCACCGTTTGGTGATACCAAAGCTATACCCTTCGGTGTTGTTATCGACGACCCATCGGCTACCTACGATATCAAGGTGACTTTCACCGCTGAGGGTTATAGCTATAGGGACTCAATACAGGGAGAAAAGGTAAGTGAGGATAGTGTGACGATAACTATCAAGGTCATACCGATACCTATTGATGAGATAGACGATGTTGTCTCATTCTACATCGAGTACACTGGTGACACCAGCAAGCCTGTTGAGGTTCAACCTGGTCAGGAAACGCTCTTAGAGTTTAGGGCTGTGAACGACGGTACAGTTGGCTTGACAGTGCATCTGGCCTGGTTCGTTTGGAAGAGTGGTGAGATTATCGATAATGCTGAGGATTACAGAGTCGGAGAGGGGGATATCGATGAACTTGTCTCTTCGGTTTTCGACCCTGCCAAATATGACCCGAGCACGAGTGAGGAACAGTTTTTCAATGTCAAGGACAACTGGTTCTCCAGTGGCTTGTTTGTATTTGAGGGTGGTGAGCGTGTCCCTGTAGATACTCTCGACCTCCCCTACAATAGTGCACCTATCACATTTTACCTTTCGTTGATTCCGCCACAGTACGCCACACCAGATGAGGTATACCACGTACAGGTAGCTGGAGCGACTTTCTTCCCAATACAACGTGTCTACGTGGCTGACGTTGGCTTTAGAAACGCTGAAACGTTTGTAGAGCCTCCAGTTGATGTGGAGTCATCTGTGGAAGAAGAAATCAACAGCACGCTCATGTGGTTCATCATTGGCTTTGTGGCTTTTGCCGCAGTTGTCGCTGGTGTGTTCTACTACGTGGAGTACAAACAAGGTGGGAAGGGAGCGGACAAAACCCTGAAGAAGGGTAAGTGAGGTGATTCAAGTGAACCAGAAATATATAAGCATCGCTTTGACGCTGGCTTTGATAGTGAACATACTGGCCGTTGTGAGCTACATGGGCAGTTCGGAAGTTACTGAGACACCAGAGGGTATAATTGTGGAGCTTGTCTCTGCACCCCAGGATATAGGTCCCGACTCCACGGGTATCTATGTGTACAACGTGACAAACATGGGTCCTGAGCGCACTCTTGAAGTGTCGCTTTCTAATCTTACCGATGACCTCGATGCTGACATTATCCCTGACGAGTTTACTCTGAAGAGCAATGCTACTCGCTCCGTCTATATTTACATATACACGAGCGAGGACTCTGTTATAGGCTCACTTGAGCTTGATGTGAAAGTCGAGGACGTGAACAATAGGGCCTCCTCCGCTACTGCCACTCTCGGTGTAGCCATAAAGGAGCGTCTTGACTATGCTCTCATCATGGACAGTGACTATTTCGAACCTGGGTACACTGACGATATACCCATAAGTGACCAGGAATACCTTACGGGGTATCTCGACAGGGCTGGTGGGTACATTGGTGATGACGAGGGCTATACTATTGGTTCCATAGACAGCTTCCAGAGGGTCTACACACAGAACACGCATATAACTGTCACGGACCCAAGTGTGGAGGGTGGACAAGATGCCTCTACCTTCTCTTTCTCAATGAAGGTAGTCAACTATGGTAACGTGCCTATATCCTTCTATGCCTCATATTTTGATATGCCTGGCCTTAACTCACAGACAGATAGTGTCGTTAACTGGCCAGCCTACAAAGTTGTCATGGACAATAACCAGGGTATTATAGTTGCCGACCAGGTTGACGATGTTCATAACGAGGTTGGGGACGAACCCGACACATACGAGCCAGATGTGACTGGTGACGACGGCTCTGACCTTGGTGATGGTCTCGGTTGGGACGATACAATCAATCCCTACATTGACACTGTTGGCGACGCATACAAGGAGGCTCTTGGAGGCGAGCTTAGTCTGGGTGAGTCTACTAACCTCTTGAACATGGGGTCATCGAATCTGTTCAACGTTATGCCGATGAGTTCGTCCTATGTCACATCCTCTGTACTCAACAGGGGCGTAGTTGAGACTTCGACCTATGATATGGACTTTTTCCAGACCAAAGACGATAGGCCCGTTCGTGACTTCTTGGACAACTATGATGATGAGGACCAGTACCTCGACAGTGTGGCTCCTGGTCAGACGGTTTTCGTTACCATTGTCATTGACCTGTACACGGAACAGTACGGGTCTCTTTATGACTACATGGGAGATAGAACTGTCCTGCCAGTTGGGTTTGGTGTTGCACGTACAGACATAGGCTTGGATAGAGACGCACGTGGTACGCTTGTGAACTTCGTCCTGGAAAAGAGCATAATCGATGAAATCGATTCGGATGGCGATGGGGACCCTGATGTCGATGGCGACATACTTGTTGACCTTATGTACGACCTGGAAATGACACCTGTGACGGGTGGCGAAATCACTCTTGAGAACCCAGGTGACACGGCCACGTTCAACGTGGCTCTACGCTTCAAAGGTAGGGACATGGATGGCGATGGTAAGGTTGGTTTCCATTTGAACGCTAAGGGTCGCTATCTTTCTGATATTGATGGTAACATCGAGAACATCGAGATAGACAGGACTGGTGCTAACAGGGCTGTAATCACTAACGAGTACATGACTGACTCGGACAAGCCGATAACAGGAACCTATGACACAGATGGCGAGTTTGTCCCATACGCAGGATGGAACGTGCGTCTTGAAACCACAGACGTGTACTTCACACCGTCTGGCGTTGGTGGGGTTGCAGGGGGTATAGACAGTACTATCACCTTCAAGGTGTTTGTCGATGCTCCTCAATCGGCAGAGGGCGGAGAGAAGTTTGTTTTTGACCTTCTCGCCGTACCGAAGGGTAGGGTGCAGACAGCTTTAGAGTCTGTGGGAGAGGGAGGCTTGATAGCTGATGGTCTCTTCTACGACATCTTTGAGCCACTGGACTTTACAAGAGGACCTCTCGGTCTGACAGACGCTATCTTCGGTAGTGAGTCTTACTCCTCTGTTGCCGCCGCTACGGATGATGGGTTCGGTTTAGATAGGTCGGTTGAGGATGTGAAGGACACGCTTACTACCACAGTCTTCACTATCATAATCATAGCCGTGATAGCGATAATCGTGGTCATCGTGGTTGGTATCGTGATGTTCGCCAGGGCAAGCAAGAGGACCGCCAATCTGAAGTGAGTTCACAAACTTTAAATAGCTTGGTAGAACTCTGTATAATGAAATGGGTACTGACAAAGGCAATGACAAGCAATCTGTAGCCCTCGGCAAGGAGCAGTTCGAGCAGATAATAGAAGATAAGCGAGAAGGCGATAAGGTACGGTACGTGTACCTGTTGACAGCGGCCTACGTGGTCTTCGCTGTCATCGTGTTCGTGCTCACCATAGGGAACTTTAAGACTATGGTGATGCAGACCTGCCTTCTTACTACTCTCGTGTCACCTGCCGTCTTGCTGATGGTGTTTGCTCTTAGTATAAGGGGCAAGCAGAAAGCCTCCGAGCGATACGTACCGCCTGATAAACCAACGGACCAAGGAGAAGAAGAGCATGGGGATGCTGAATAAGGAAGACTTCGATGGCGACATTAAGTACACCTTCGAACCGCCTAAGTGGGTCATGATAGTAGCGGTTCTGCTCGGCCTTGTCGCTGGTTGGTTTTTCGGTGTCTATATCCTCGGTTGGGCACTTATAGGTCTTGCGTATTATATAACGACAGCGGTACTGGTAGCACAGGCTACTGTCACATCACTACTTCTTATCATCGTGGGTATAGTAGTCCTCTTGATTCTGAGGTCTAAGTTCGAGATGGGATTTAAGGTCTTCCTGGCCTTTTTGATAGCTCTTCTGATAGGTATCGCCGCCAGTCGTGTGGCAATCATGATGGGGTATTCTGAGGCTACCGAGGCCCCTTTCCAGATACCAACCCCAGACGATAAAGTTCTTGGGTCAGATGATGATGAAGGTAATGTTACTGCGGACGGCAATGAAACAGCGGATGACACCAGGTGTCTAATGAATCTGAACACCCCACTGGAAGATAGGGGGAGTTGTCGGCCTAATACAATATTTAAGCGTTCGCACGAACCTTTATATATGTCCGCAGGATATTAATCTCAACGCCAACCGTAATGGTTAGAAATCGAAAATCAAACGAGGTGGACTGTAATGAACAGGAACATATTGATGTCTGGATTGCTGATGGCCGTTCTGTTGCTCTTCATAGGGGCATTTGCACCGATGCTATCGGTATCGGCGCAGGATACGACCTTTCAGGACCCGTATGCTGTCAACGGAGTGGTCACGGACAAGAGCGGCAATCCCGTCGCTGGTGCAGTTGTGGAGGTCAAGAACCTTCGCACTGAGCAAGTGCTGACTACGACAACCAACGAACACGGCGAGTACATTGTCTCTCTGAACTCGATGTCCTCTGGATATCAGAGTGGAGACGACGTGAAAGTGACTGCCACCAAGGGCAACACTGTGGGTAGCCAGGTAGGAGAGGTCGATTCAGGCGACTTCCATACAGTCCTGGATGTTACTCTCGGAGAGGAAGCGGAAGAGGATGACCGCACTTTCCTTGAGGACTACCTCTGGTGGATTGTCGGCGGCGTGGCTGTCCTTGTCATCGCTATCGTAGGCATCTACCTGTACACACAGCGAGACGAGCTGTAGACCAGGTAGGCACGGAGTGTGGGGAATGTGAACCGCACCCATATACCCACCTCATTTTTTTTCTTTTTTATTTTTCTCTTTCTCATTAATCCGACCTCTATCACGCTTTCATCTACCTCTCACGACATAGGGTCTTCCTTGCCCGTAGAACGCACGAGGCAAGATGACGCATCATGGACTATCCTTTGCTACGAAGACGGCGACAACTCCCTTTCTGACTACATCATGGACGATGTGCTTGAGATGGCCGATGTCGGCTCGACTACCGAGCTTAACATAGTGGTCCTCTTGGACCTTGGCTTTGATAGGAGGGCTTATTTCGACAACACTACACGAGAGAAGACTGGCGTAAATGTGGCCGATTATGAACGTGCTGTTCTTGCCGATAATCAACCAGCTCAACTTTACTATGTGGAAGCTGAGTTTCTTGATGAGCTTGGTACAGAGGCCGCTGGTATAGAACCTGAGCCAAACATGGGTAAGTCGTCCACACTCCAGAAGTTCATATCTTATGGTGTTAGTAACTTTCCCGCACAGCACACTGCACTCTTCATGGGTAATCATGGTTTGTCTTTCAAGGGTTTCATGTTTGATGACTATTCTAACGACCACCTCACACCTTCAGAGATGCGAACAGCTCTTGCTACTGTAGGTCATAAGTTCGATATAATCGGGTTTGATGCGTGTCTCATGTCCTCGATGTCAATGGTGTACGAGGCATCTCAGTTCTGCGACTATGTGATAGCCTCTGAACTGACTGAACCTGGGAATGGGTGGGATTACACGTGTTTCGAAGTGGCAAAGCAAAATCCTAACATAACTCCAGAGAACTTCGCTATAGAAATCGTGGACGCTTATAGTGCTCAATACACGTATCAGACTCACACTCTGGCGGCTATCGATAGTAGTGCTTTTCAGGAGTTCATGTTCGAGTTCGATATCCTCTTGAACAACATTTTACAGGACGCTGACTCTTATAAAGTCCTCTTTGATAGCTTCTTTCTCCCTGCTACAGACTACTATCTCAACAGTGTCTACTCTGGGACCAATTTCTATGACTTCTACGAGTTTGTTGATGCGATAGCTCTTTATGGTGGTCATGACGTTGACGATATCAAGGCGAAATGGGAGACAGCCAGGGTAGATTACAAGGAGCGTGACGTTTCTAATATGTTCTGCGGTATTTCTATATACGTGCCTACTACGGTAGAGGTTGGCAGTGACTTTGCCAATAGCAGGTTTTGTAGGGCTACGCAATACAACGAAGTCGTATTCGCTGGTAACTCCCCGATACCTTTCAATGAAGGTATTGATGATATTCCTGATGTACCAACAGTGGCTAAGGACGACGATAATATAGTCAAAGTCACCACGAGTACCCCAATAACGAAGTATTCGCCAGATTCTCTTCTCTTAGGTAATGACGTGTACTCTCTTGATGCAAGTGTCAATGGTCTACCTTCTGGCTTCGGTTTCTACGAGGTACAGAGTGCGACGGTTGTAGCCAGGAGCTACAATGGTAAGTACTTCTCTGATGTGGTCGAGCAGACTTTTGACAACATAGATGGTGTTCTTATTGAAGGTCCTCCTGCCGTTGTCGGTGTAGAGCTTACAGAGGGATGGAACCTTGTATCCTTCCCAATCACTACTGTCGGTGAGATGAAGGCATCTACAATAGTAGACACCTACTACGGTATCGAGGCTGTAGCGATGAAGGATAACAGTACATACCTTATCTATCGTGATGAGGGTGCTTTCAAGGATAATGACTTCGTGTTAGATTCACAAACCGCTTATTTTGTCTACGCAAGCTCGGATACCACAGTTTCTGTGACGGGTACAGAGATAACAGCGGCATCATACAATTTGGAGCAAGGTTGGAATCTTGTCCCTGTTTACTATGATATTGCTGTCTCGGGTCTCGCTGGTAAGTCCGTGTCGATAGAGGCGGTGGCCTATAAGACCAACGGGGCAAGTAACGTCTACATAAAGGGGCTACAATCACAGTCTGACTATAATCTCAAGAAAGGTGATGGCATTTGGGTGTATGCGAGTCAGGACGTAATTGTGGCCCTGTAATATATCCAAAAGTTTAATTACTTTGACAGAGAATAGGACTGTGGGATGATAAAATGACGAGGATGTCAAAATACTGGCTTTACGGTCTATTTCTGGTACTGGCATTAGTAGCAGTGCTCTTTATCGTAGAATACACTTCTGATGGTGGTGGTGATGCCGCCGCATCTATCACTGGAGACGCACCAACTGGTAATACCTGGCATATTACTACCGACACGGTAGCTAATAATGAAGCTCTTGAGATAGACAATATCACGATGGACCTTGGTGTGACCCTCAAGCTCAAGAATTGTACTCTTGAGCCAGATGTAAAACCCTACTGCCTGGTACAAGGTGAGCCGTACTCTAATTTGTACCTCTATGACACTAACATCACTGTCGTTTGGTTCGTCTTTATGGACGCTATACCTAACGAGGACGGGTTTTACGAATACACAAGAAACAGGCCCTTACCTCTGACAGTTAATGATATCAGGTGGAACACTGTGAATCTCTACACTAACAATGCGTACATCGAAAACTGTACTTTTGGATACAACAAGCCTATAACTGAGGAATCGACCACTCACGACTTTAAAACAAGTTTCTTGAGACATGAGTATATCAACTGCACTTTTGTCAACTCTTATCTTATCGATGTGTACATGGACGTTGGTACAATGAAGTCCGACACAATCGGTGGTACTATTATATTTCGTAACTCCACTTGGGAGAACCCAAGATATTATTGTGCCAGAGCTGTAGAGTTTAACGCCTATGATAGTTTCTTTTTTGGTAGTGATGAGTATAAGGTAGAAGAGGGTAGTACAACTACTGCGTTCAGACCTACGGCTCTCGGTATGATGTCAACCGTTACTGGTGAGGTCGAGAGATGCGTTTTTGACAAGCTCACGAGTGTCGGACTTTTGAGATGGATATCGCCGAGAGCTTACATAAATGACACAATCTTCAGAGACGTGTCTTACGTGGCTCTCGATACCTGTGATAATGTGAGCATTGAGCTTGCTTTTGAGGTGCGTGTGGATAGCTTTTCGAACGGCGAGATATACGGCGGTATCGATTGTATAATTGAGGATGCCTGTGTAAATTCCTATGTAGAGGGAGCTATCGATATAGTGAAGGGTGAGGACCACTATGATTCACCTGGTGATTTCTTACTTGCGAACTCTACTCTGAAACAGATAAGGTATGCAGTGCCAGACAAGTCATACGATAATTACGTCAAAAATATCACCATCACGGGGAGTGATGTGACTTTCGTTTATTTAGAGAACATCACTCTCACTATGGAAGACTGTGACTGTAACCAGATATACTTGTCAAACGTGACTGCTGATATCTATTCTGTAGACTTCAAGATTCTTGAGACTTTCGAGAGCAATGTGACGGTCTACTATGAGATAGAGGCCGTTATACACAGTATCGAGAGCACGGTCACAAAAATCTACAATGGGACTGGTGGACTTGTACACACAAGTGGTGACAAAACTGTTACCAAGATGCTCCAGGTCTTGTACATCAACGTGACAGACGTTGTGGTAGACACTTACGAGTACAGTGTCGAGGTATCTACTCTCTCCGAGGAGCAGACCAAGGATATCGAGCTTGTGAAGGATACCACACTCCACTTCTACATCGGCCCTCTTGTGCTCGAAGTGAATACCAGGGCCAATCAGAGCGAGGGTTGGGTCATGGTAGGCTTGCCCATTGACGAGTCTATCAGTGCCAGTACTCTTCTGTTCAAGAGTGTGTTTATAGAAGCAATGTCCGTAGAAATTGCTGGCGAGTATGTCATGGTTATCAAGGACGACACCTCTCCAAACGGTATGGTAGGTGATGACTTCCTCATAGAGCCGTTCTCAGCCGTGTATCTCTACGTGATTGACGATATCGTGATAACGTTCGATAACACCGTCTCTGAGTACACTGATGAGTCTATTGAGGTGCACGTAGGGTATAATCTCGTATCGCTACCTGAGAGCGTCACAGCGTCCTTCCTGTGCGCCTATAACCCACACATCACCGAAGTTACCTATCGTGATTCTGCAACGGGTGAATACCATACTTACAACCCTTTCACATCGACGGCAGATGACGACTTCACGATACAGGCTCTTGCAGGGGTAATCATGCGCTCGACCAAGGACGCATACATCCGATTGTAGTGAAAATTTTTCAGCGGACGGCTGAAATTTTTTCCCTCCCCGCATTGTCTTACAGAAAGTTTAAATAGATTGGTGTGCAATCGGTAGGTATGGCGTTCCGAAATTTAGAGGGCAAAATGAAAATTTTACTGGCTCTCATCATGATAGCTGGTATTCTCGTTATCATACTACCCACGGGGGCAGAGGCGGCATATGGGGGCTATTCTTACTACGAAAATGAGATTTATGATACGGAGCACCAAGGTGTACATCTCTATGTATACGGGCCTGAGAACGGGTCTAAGATGATGCCCGACCAGAAAATCAATCTCATAATATCAGTTTTCGACATAGACGAGAGTAGCGAGCCTCTCTATGTGAAGGCGAACGGGTTCATTTGGAAGACTATCTACCAAGAGGAGATGACAGACTCTAATGTCACGGTGGAAGGCAACGAGACCGATATATTCGCACTTGAGTTCATACACAACGATACTGTGATTCTGAAGATAGAGTATCTTGCAGTTCTAACACAACCGTCTATCCCCTATTGGACATATGTGCCTCTCATTGAGAAACCCGAGGAGAAGTTCGAGCTTGACACAGACGAGCTTGTGCTCCTTGAGGTGGCTTTCCAAAAAGAGGTAATCAAGGCGAGGACACTCGCTATTGCTATGGTGATAATGCTCTTCGTGCCCTTCATGGCGGGGCGCATGAAAAACAGGCTGAAGCACGAGGACTTTGTGAACCCTGTTAACTTCGTTATGATAATGCTCACGTTCTTGTTGGCGACGTTACTGGTAATGATATTCTCACGAGACCTTTACACATTCAAGAACGGTGCTATGACGTTCGAAAAGCACGACCTCTATGTGTTCGTGTTCGTGATGCGCCTCTTGGTGGGGTATCTCTATGCTGGTGTCTTTACATCGTCGTACTTCGTCGGGTGGAAGCTCAAAGAGCTTGAGAACGTGAAACCTATGCTGATTGTTTCACCCGAGCTGAGACACATTGAACTGTGGCTTGTTGTGATTTACCATGCCGAAATAGACGGTGTGGAAGAGTACTGTATCGCACCCGTCAGATTCGGCTCCCTCTGGAAGAGGTTGTTCGGTCACCACATTAAGCTACAGAGACAGGTTTATGTGGTCAAAGAAGAGAACGGGGCCTTCTCTTTGGAGAGCATTGACATGGATGCCCCTCTTGATAGCGGGTACAGCCTTGGTACTAACCTTGTGAAGGTTTACGACAACGTTATACTCGCAGAGGATATCGAGTTCTACGTTGACCGTTCGAAACAGATGGCTATGGTCTTTGAGAACATGAGTCCAGAAGAGCTTGAGTTGAGGAAGTCCAACAGGCGGCTCTGGCGCAAGAAGTACGGGCACAAGTACAATCTCAAGCCAGTACAGACTCTCCGCATCGTCCTTGCGGACCCGCATCATGACCCGCTCAGGTTGATGTATGATACGCACATCGTCAAGACTTTGGCGGCACAGCTCAAGTACTACGAGGAGGCTTACCATCAGATAGAGGGGGCCTTGCCGTATGTAGCTGGTAACATCGCCAATACTATCATAAAGAACAAGCTGTTCGTACATCCACAGGACGACGTTGTGGGTAACACCTCGTCACTTCTCGACTCCATAGTGAGGGCCAACGTTCTTCGTCAGCCTATGGAGCCTATAGAGGAAGAGGTCATGGGTGACGGTGCTGAAGGGTACATGGAGGCTGGAAGGGAGGGTTGATAGTTGAAACAAGAGGTATATGAGCTATCTGAGAAGGCATACCCGCCTGGGTTCAAACAGGCTATCGAGTGGGGTCCTGGCTATTACGATGCCAAGGCCATCGAGAACTTGATTGATTGGTATGTCTCGAAGTACCTCATGGAACCCGAGGTAGCCGCTCATATCAAGAGGAATCTCTATATCAAGGCTGAGCTTGACGGTATCGCCGCTTTTGAGGATATCACAAGGCAGGACTCGTCGAGGTATGCGGCTATCTCTCAGATTAGAGGGGCTAAGATAGACGAGGCTAATCGGATAGAACCTCTTGGTGATATTAAGGGTGAGAAGTTTGATTCGGCCTACTACACTCTCTACGATGAGAAGGGATGGAACAAAGTGGAGGGCGACCTCAAACTCTATGCCGAGAAGATACGCAAGAAGACAATTCTCGTCAACGTGGTGGTTGGTGAAGGTCATGATGCGATAAAAGTGGAGATACCTAAGTGGCTCTTCATACTGTACAGTACCATCTATAAGACCAATCTGAGAGGTATGGAAATTAGCAGGAGCAGGTGGGACTGGTACACTCGTAAACGCATGATGAAGGAGGCTACTGACAAGCCGACACGTGACACTATAGATGCTTATCACAATCTGTTACAGCGGCTCCAGATGGAGCTTATTGGGTTGCACCGTGAGAAGATGCAACTTGAAAGGGAAAGCACTTTCGTAGAGAACAAAAAGAGACTGGCCAAAGGTATCAAAGGAGCCAGCAAGAAGAAACTCAAGATAAGGGTGAAGAAGGATGCCAAAGAAGAGCCCAAAGAAGCCGACACCGAAGAAGAAAGCAGATAAGGATGCCAAAGCTGGTCTACTCGATGACCTCCTCTTGGAGGAGGACAGTTTCCTCGGAGACGACGACCCATCTGGTAAGAATCTCGATGATGTCGAAGAGTACGATGACGAGGACGACCTCCTTGACCAGGTTATGGGAGAGGGAGACGACGAGGAGGACGAAGAGGACGATGAAGAAACCGATGAGGAGGAAGATGGTGCTGATGCAGATGGTCAGATGGTTCAGATATCCTTGGAAGAACTTCGTGCTCTGGCAATGTCTGGTAGTGGTGGGGGTAGGAGTGACCCGAAGGTCGATGAGATGCAACAGGCTCTCCAAGAGCTTGGTGAAGGTCTGAAGGATAACACAGCAGAGGTCACACGCCTCAAGAACAGTAATCGTGCTGAACGTGAGAGGCTGAAAAAGAAGGAACGCAAGATACAGAGGGAGCTTATTATAGGTGGGGCCAGATGGATAATATTGTCTGTAGTCAGCCTCATATTCGTGTCTTTGGTATCATGGGCCGTCATGAAGAATCTTGACACTAACTATGGTCTCCTTGTGATGCTTATGCTTTTTGGTCTGTGGTCCATATTCAAGGACTACGTGCGCTCTGGTTTCGGTCAGATACGTGACATCATCTTGAAGCACTTTGGTACAGACGACATAGAGGCAGATTATACATGAGCAGGGTACAGCCATCTCCGTTCCTGAAGAGGAGGAAAATCAACCCCGTGCAGTTCCACATGATGCGGATTCAGAATCCCGAGTTGATGGACCTACTTTGGGGTATCAATCCTGATGCGAGAACGGAGACGGACCTCTACTACACCTTCAACAGTCTATCTGACGAACATAAGCAGGTAATGTACGAGCAGTCGGAAGATATGCGCTTGCGAAGACTTGAGCAGGAACAGCGCATGAAGGAGATACAGCTTCAAGACCCCGAAATGTACATGAGAATGAAGATGATAGAAAAGGGCGATGTCCCTTCAGAGCACCCGTACTCGGATGCGGAGCAGGATTATCGACAGTCGCAACCTCTTGAACCGCAGGAAGAGCAGGAAGAGCGCACTGGTTTTGTGGGCAAGGTAAAGGGCTGGTGGTCAGATAGAAAGCGCAAGAAAAAGCTCCGTAGGATGCAGGAAGAGCAAGAGCAAGCTGAACTGGAAGAGGAAATGCGACGAGAGCGTGGTGGAAGGCGGTAGGCTCTGGTTTTTACATTTAAAGGTTTCTACGAACTTTTATATATTGTCTTGTTTGATTACTTCGTAAGGTGAGAATCAATGGATAACAAGCTGATTGCTATCGTAATGGCGTTGGGACTGCTCTCTTTCCTACCAGTCATGGCACACGGGTTTACTACCAGTGGTGAGCCAACGCAGGGTATGGTGGATGGTCCTTACACGACAGACATCTGGGTCATAGCCAACGAGACTGTAGCTCACGATGCCTCTGACGAGGATTGGGGTGATGAGGTCGGAGTCACTGAACTCCTCTTTACAGATAACGCTGGTCTTACTCTCAACGGCTCTGAGGTCACTATAGAGTACGCTCTTCTGACCAACGGCTCCGAGGTTGTTTTCAATGACTGTGATGTCTATCTGGGTAATCTAACTCTCGTGAATGGTACAGTATTGACCTTCGAGGACTGTACTGTGACTTTCACTGATGACAACAGCAATGTGACCCTTCTGGGTAACGAGACTGTTACGACGGACGTTGGTGCTATCGACTTCCCGACACTGAACATACTGAACTCCACCGTGTACGGGTTTAACATATCAGTAGGGGACCCGACCATCGAACCTCTTGACATGATGGGAGGCTTCGTCACGTATGGACAGGCTATGTATAACGGGACCTACTTCACTGTTGGTGGTGACATCTATGCTGATGGTGCGGAGATACATGGTCGTGAAGGCTGGAACTTCTCTGCTGATAACATCACAGCTATCCCAACGGATATCACACTCTTGAACAGTACCTGGGATGAACCGACTGGTCTTTTCCTTGCTCTCGGTCCTGTGGACCCTGAAAATTGGGCTACGCTTGAGATAGAGGACAGCGTTCTTCACAACCTGACTATAGCGGCCTACGAACCGTCTATCACGGGTAGTGAGTTCACTGGCGAGTACCAAGTTAGTGAGTTACTTGGTGGTTCAGACTTTGGTGAGGCGATACCAGCGAGTGTGGTTGTCTTTGGAGAGGATGTTGAGATTATTGACAACTACTTCCACGATTCTGTTGTCTCTGTTATGCTGTTCGCATGGAACAATATGACTGCGCTCATCGAGGATAACACCTTCGAAGACGTTTACTCTGGTGTCTTTGTCAATAGCGACCCTGATGAGGGTAATGACAACCAGTCAAACCTTGATATCACTATTCAACACAACGTCTTCGATGATATAGATGTGTACTTGGAGGGTGAGGCCGCTATGCTAACTGGTTCCGCTGTCTACATCAACTGCAATCAGACAGATTGGTCTACGTTCAAGTTCCTGAAGAACGATGTCCGCATCACCGTGAACTTTGTCATCATAAGGAACGATAGAAACAAGAGCTATTCTGACAACGACAACACGACCTTGGTGGATAACGAGAAGCTCCCTGTTTTCAACTACAACAACTTCATGGAGTATAACAGCATCTTTACCTTCATGACGAACTTCACCGCTGGTGATGTAGTGGTTGACATGACAAAGAACTGGTGGGCAAACGCTACCGACATCAATGATACTTTTGAGATTGATTTCGAGGGTGCGGAGTTAACGGATATGCTCAATCTTCTCACTGAGCATTATACTGCCGTGTACATCTACTTCGACGAGGCCAAAGGTACTGACTGGAACTTGTCTGTGGACGTGAGTGACAGGTGCGAGTACCCCGTCGAGGAAATGGAGTTCGAACTTGTAGAGGGTTGGAACTTGATTTCTGTACCCTTCGACACGAGCGAGGTGAACCTCACTGAGCTTCTCAACAATACGAAGGTAGACGCTATCGCTTTCAGGACGCTTAACGGGACCTATACGATGTTCATATCAGGTCTTCACAACAACTTCACCGCCATCGAAGATGAGGGTTGGAGCGTTATCTACGTCTGGGCTAACGATGACTTCACGCTCGTGTTCAACAACACCGAGTCGGACCAGATAATCAGGTACGACCTGGAAGAGGGTTGGAATCTCCTGACCATTATAGAATACGGTGAGAAGGATGTATACGACATCTTCGGTTTCGATGGTGATGTCATACCCGCTCTGGCCTGGAGAAAGTGCTGTGGTAACTATACTATGCTCCTCTTGAACACTACGCTCGTCGAGGACCTTGACATAGCAGTGATGAACAACTTCACATACGGACAGGCTATGTTCGTGTACGCAGAGGAGGATACAACCGTCGAGGTACAGGACTACGCCTTTAAGGACCTCTTCGAGCCTGTGGTATACGCATAAGACCGCCCGTCACAGACAATGAGGTGTAATGAAATGAATATAGGACTCTACCTGATGCTCGGACTGGTCCTTGTGATATCGGGGATGCTCGTTAGCGCAGTGGGCCTTTACGCAGGACGTGTGAAGAAGAGAAAGAAGTGTGGGACTACCCTTTTCGGGGTTGGGTTCGTCACCTTCGTTCTGGGGCTTCTGATGCTCTTCTTCAACCTGCTCGGGGTTGGGATGTGGATATAAGAGGTGAGAAAGTTGGCCAATAAAAAAGGAAAGAGCAAGAGGAAAGACCCGCTACTGGACACTAAGGAACTTGCTGGTGATATGCAAAGCCCTGTGTTCAGGGTCATTGCCATCGTCATCGGTCTTGTTCTTATCGCTGTCGGCGTTCTCGGTCTTACCCTTTATTGGGATATAATGGGTGCTATCACCGCCGAGGACTACGTTGACCAACTGAACTACGGTCACTCGAACCAGTTCGGTCAGTACTCTGATGGTGATATTATCATCATACGTGATAAGGTAGATAGTGCCGAGTATGAGGGTAACAGCACCATAATCACGTTCGAGAGCGATAAGGATTACAACTTCAAGATAGAGGGAGACCACGAAGAACTTGAGAACAAAAAAGTCATCCTCTCTCTGAAAGTCGTTTCTGTCGAAGGTGAGTTAGGTGGCGAGACCTACACCTATGAGACAATAGAAGATATGGGCGACGATGGTGAACTGCCAGAGGATAGCATCACACCCGCCCTCTGGATAGACCTATTCTTCTATCTCGCTATTATGGCGGGTTTCATCACGATGGTGTGGGGCATAGCAAAATACGCACGAGAAAGGTGAACTCTGATGTGGAAGAAGGTAGTCCCTCTCCTGGTGATACTTGGTCTCGTTGCGATGACAGCGATGTCATCGGGTTGTGTCAACATAGGTACTGACACACGAGACTATATGCCGACTCTTGGGATTACTTTCCACTCGGTAGGCGGTGGCTACGAGAAACTCGAAGGTGACCTTGATAACCTCGAACCTGGTGCTATACGTTGGGACGTGTCCTGGCGTAAAGCCGTTCCAGAGGAGGGTAACCCTGACGAGGCATACATCGCTGAGGTTATCAACTATACTCACTCTTTCCACGAGAAGGGTTTTGAACAGATACTCGTATTCTGGCAACCCCCTGATTGGGTCGAAAAGTACCCGATAGAAGTCTTTACTGACTACTATATCGAGTACCTTGACCTTTTCTTACCATACGTTGAGGCTGAAGTTATACAAATAGCGAACGAGCCAAACCACGCCTATCACTCTCCGTATCTCGTAGCTAACATACTTCAGAGTCATGAGTTCTTCTTCCGCTCTGGTGAACACGTGAAACTGGAACGTCCTGATATGGACACTTGTGTGAACATTATTACCATAGCTGGATGGAAAACCGTGATGGACACTCTCTTCGAGGACCAATACAGCAGGAGCTTTATAGATATCGTCGCTCTTGATGTATATCCTGGTACGTGGCAAGGCGGTTCAAACCCGTGGACTGACGTGAGAACCTATCTCAACAAGCTCGATAGCGACGGTTACAGTGGTTATCGTGGAGCTATCATGGAGACGGGCTATAGCACACCGACGATAGAGGTAAATGCAGAGGCTAACCAGGAGAACTTTTACGAGGAGTCTATCACAGAACTTGTGGACCTCTTGACGGGTTACAATTACAAGATTTCTTCAGAGAGTAGTATTGACTACCTCATACTCTACACTCTTGAGAACTCAGATTCAAGACCAGCAAGACCCGAGCACAACTTCGGTCTGGTCGTCTATGGGGCTGAGAACGCCACTATCTACTACAGGAAGCCAGCCTACTACGATGTCAAGGACCTTTTCCAGAACTACGACCCGACGATAACAGGGTCCCTTGCGAGACTTCCCTTCTACGGGTCTGGTGTGAGCTATCTGGTCTATGGCCTCGTCTGGTTGTCGCTTTATGCTCTGAACTTCATGCTTGGTGCACTCGTGTACCCTCTATCTGACAAGGGTGAGTTCCTCAAGGAGAACTTCTCGGGTAAGGACTTAGGAGAGCGTTTCAAGATGGCCGCACGTTACACGTCGGGTACTACTACCTCCCTCTTGATACTTGGGTTGCTCCCGACACAGACGCTTCTTCTCCTTGTACTCGTGCCCATAGTGACTTACTTCACGACCAAGAGGTCAATAGTCTACACTGTCCTCTCACTGGTATCGATGGTGATAGTCGCTCTGGTCTTCCTGTTGCTGTCCCTATACGGGTACTTCATCTTGTAGTGTGGCCTTGGATATTGTCTTATAAGACTTTCGCCACACTTTTATATATATTAAGGATGATGATTATTCGTTAAGGTGAGTAGTATGGTGAAAGGTAAGAAAAGGAAGGCAGGTAGAGGATTCCACTCTGACCCTATACGCCACGGCTTTTCATCCAGAAGTATTCGTCATAGCCATCAGTATGCTCATGACACAGTTTTTAACGGCAAGCGTGTAAATGTTCCGAGCTTCGCTCTATCAGCGGCGGACCTTCTCGCTGTGGACCCCGACCTTCTCGAACGTGTCGAGAGGGGTGACGCTAACCTTGACGACCTCAGTCTGGAGGAGCAAGTTGCTATTGCTTCAGAACTGAAAGAGAGAATCAAGCACGGTGCTATGTCTCAAGAGGACAAAGAGCACTATATGGGTATCATCAACACGATAGTGAACCAGTACAGGTACGACGAGGATACTGGTGAACCTCTTGCCAACATATCCAGTGTGGGTATATACACGATACCCGAGTACGGGCCTGTAACAATGTTCGACTCCAACGGTGAACCTGTGATTATCGGGACTCGTGTCCCGTATGAGACTATTTACAGGGGTCAAAAAAATACACGCTGGTCGAGAACTATAGATACGTCGTTCAATTATGAGAAGAACATAGACCTCATCATCAAGCTGGCCGAACTAAAGGAGAAGGTAAATGAGTCCAACCTTATGCGTGACTACAATAATGATACACCAGACGGTCTCGATAAGATGGACGAAACTCTTGCCAGGATACAGGCGAAACTAAGTGGTGTTAAGGGTAGGAGTGCAAGCACCGAACAGGTGATGCTGGACGATATTTCTCAGGACCTCTCCATCGACCAGAAGATGATACAGATTATCAAGGAAGGCAAAGGTCTCGAAGAGCTTGCTGAGATATCTGGGGAGGCTATAAACGTCGAGCAGGGTATATGGATTCACGGTGGTCAGATTATGCTTGGGAGAAGTCCCAAGGAAAAGGAATCCTTAGCGAGGGGGTTGGCTCTCCACGAGATAGGTCACTCTCTCTACACTCTCGACATGGAGTTCTTGTGGACAGACAAAATGAAGCAGATGGCTAAGGCTGGCTCGAATGAGGAGCGCATAGTTAACAACATGATAAACATATCAGAGGATGCCAGACTGACACGTAATCTTATTAAGACCGCTCGCAGACCGAGAGAGATAAACAAGGACCTTATGACTGTAGCTTATAGGGTTCACAACGTTGCTGGTCAGGGGTCAATAGATACTACTATGCGGTATATCAAGAACCGTCTCGAAAAGGACAAGGGCGACGCTAAAAACTTGTACGAGGACATGAACTTTCCAATCGGTATTATGAATATCATGGCTCACTTTAACGTTCCTCTGCCAGCAGAGCAAATGCAGAGCTTGGTGATATCTACTTATTACGACGGTACGCTCTCTGACGACATGGCACAGATAGAGGCCGACCTTGCGGCAGGTCTCAACACACCTCTTGTACAGAAGTATAACGAGGCATTAGCAGATGCACAATCTACACCGTTCTGGAGGTTCTGGTGGGAACGTGACACAATCACTGATGACGATATAGAAGGTAACCCGAGACCTGATGGGTGGGTGGCCTCTGACTACATCAGGGCTATGTATCAGGCCCCCTCAACTTATGCTTCTTATGTCCCTATGGAGAGGCTACTTCATAGACTCTTTACGACCTATGCTGTCGCCGACCAGGTAAATCCTGAAGAGGCGAACGATACTGAGCAGGGTCAGGACCAACAGCAACAGCAAGGTCAAGAGGGTCAGAGTGGTCAGCAAGAACAACAGGGACAACAGGGACAACAGGGGCAAGGGGGTCAGCAGGGTCAGCAACAGCGGGGAGGTGATACTGGTGAGGGCGAAGGAGAAGGTAGTGGTGGGACTGGTCAGAGCCAAGAAGGAGAAGGCCCCGAGGGGGAGCAAAGAGAGGGAGAGGGCGGCGGAGATGGTCAAGACGGTCAGAAACAGGAAGGCTCTCAGAAGGGTGGTGGAGGCGAACAGGGAGAACAAGGCGAAGAGAGCGGTGAGAGTGGGGGCGGTGATAGTAGTGAAAGTGGAGAGGATGCTGATGGTCAAGAGGGTCAAGGTGGTGGAGACGGTAAAAAGGGTGACGGCGATAAGCAGGGTCAAGGTCAGGGTGGTCAGGGAGCTGGTGACGACGGTCAACCTCTTAGCAACAGCACCATAGACCCGAACGCAGACCTCGATTTCAGTAAGGGTAAGCGAGACCTTGACAGGGAAGCAGAACAGAATCGCCAGGAGGAAGGTGGGGGCGGTAAGTCAGATGAATCGGGCGCACCAAAAGATGGGAAGGGAAGTGGTACTCCTGTCCCAAGTCCGAAGGATAGAACAGCGGATGCTGGTGACCCAATAGACGACCTTCCTATGGGTGACATGGGTCAAGATAGTGGAGGAGATACGATTGGTAACGGTGGTGGTGGTAGCATAGATAAGACTGGCATGACCAAAGATGGTGGTGACCAGGACAAGTCCAACAAACCGCTCGGACGCTCTACGAACGGGAAGGCTCCAGAAACCAAACCTATGGACGAGCAGAAGAAGAAGGATATAGAAAACATTCTTAAGGACATGGGTAATGAGATAAACAAGGCTGTCAAAAAGGATAAAGGCAATCCGCTCGACGAGATTACAGCCGCTGATGATAAGAATCCTGATGGGTCCGACATAGAGAAGCCTGATATCCCTGGCGGTTCGGGTCGTGACCGTACCGAGGAGATAGAAAACCTTATAACACAGGCCGCCAAGCAGGACAAGCTCGAAGAGGAGTTCAAACAGAGAATCCCTAAGCTCGAAGAGCTACACAGAGGGAACGGGAATAGCAACCCTGTCGATGTCAGACTAAGTTCGAAGCATAAGTCGCAAGCTCGTAAGATAAGTAAGGCTATCATCAATAAGGTCGATAAGAAGCTGGAGGACGACTTCTCAGAGCCTGTAAAGAGGGGTACGAGAGTTGTATCGAGTAGAGTAGCTTCTATCGTCTACGATACACGAAATGCGAGGCCGTTCCAGAAGGTCACTTATCAGAAGAAAATGTTACCTCCTGTTAACTTCTGGGTGGTGATAGACAGCTCTTGGTCTGTGGGTAACAAAGACTTCAGAGAGGAGGTGCTCGTGACCAAGGTATTGGACGACGCTATCAAGAGAGTACATAAAGTGGTAGGTCCAGATATGTTCCCTGCCACTATAGTACCCATAGTATTCGGTATCAATGGACAGCGTGGCTCTGAAGCGCACCCTGTTGCCCTCTTGAGCACAAAGAGTGATACGATAGATAGACTCAGGGCGGCCACTCCGACGTATCAAACCCTGAAAATGATATCCGAGCGTGACAAGGCTATACTGAAGCAGGTCAACCCGAGGGCTGACCCAAAGGCCAAAAATATCGTCTTCATCTTAACGGATGGTGAGCCTACTGATAACATGACAGCGGGTCCAGACGGTAGATACAGTAAGATAGGCCCCCTCAAGGATAAGATGGAAAAGAACGGTAAGTGGAAGTTCATACCCCTCTGGCTGATGGAGAATAAGCAAGAAGTAGAGAGCAAGCCTCTTGACCAAACCTGGAGCAAGACTTTCCCAACCACTAAGAAGGTTGTGGCGAGTGAAGCTGGCGACCTTGTAGCTAAAGCTATCGTCAAGAAGATAAACGACGACATGAACAGGTACAGAGGTTAGACTATGAGTAGGAAGCGTGTTGGTTGGCGGGGTGAGACAATAAGGCACGGTCTCGCATCGAGGGGTATACGCAACAGTACTCACGCATCTCGTGGGTTCCCTTACATCGACAGTATCGAGTATAACCCCTTCAGAATACAGAAGAGCTACGAGGCAACACGTATGCCTGACTGGAGACTTGCGAGCAGGGCTGGTGACTACATCGACCTTTCTGTTAAGGTTCCAGTAGGCCCCGATAGATTCTCGCACGTACAGACTATCATAGCAAAGTTGAACAGTCTCCGTGAGAATATAGAACCTCAGCTCTACTTCCTACCGATGTATGAGCAGGACGAGAGAGACGCTATGGTACAGTACAGGAGGGCTCTCGAAAAGATAGCCGCTCTTGAGAGAGACGATAGGTCAATGCTACTCTCTGACATGGTGCTACTTGGTGGTACTAACATCATAATTGACATGGCTTACATAGTGCCTCGTGACCAGAGTGACCCCGAGAACTCGGACTTCCTCTTGGACGACGATGGGATAGCCGATGTGAGTGATTTCGTACTTACCAACCTTGTGAAGCTGGCAGGAGCCTATAACAAAGCGGGAGATGGTATGAAGCGTGTCCAGTACTACTTTGATAACGCTGGCTCTTTCTTAAGTCTTGCTAATTATGAGGACAACTATCGCTCACTTAGAAAGTCAGTACAGAAGGCGACTGGTAACGGTCTGTACGATACCAATCGTGCCGTCAAGGACATCAAGGTCTTGATAAATGAGGGTTACATGAACCGCAGGGAAGACAACGGTAGGCTTGGTGGTATGGTATCACTTGAACGTGACAGTTTCCTGTTGCAGGATGCTATGGAGAGTGCGCCAGATTACGCTACTCACCTCTTGACATACGCATGGCATATGATGACACTCGACAATTCGAGTATATCTGGTCAGGCTATGTTAACTGAGCCAGAAGAGGATATGCCTTTCTGGTTCGAACAAGTACAGGAGCTTCAGGAGTTACCCGAAGACGTTTTCAGGGAAAAGATGGCGAACGATGTACTCGCAACAGTGAGCAGGATACTTGAGCATAAGATGGCACATCCTGATGCGACTGCGAGGGAATATATGTTCGACCTCCCGAAGGTCATGGCTCTTTACATACTATTCATTTACGACCATTCGTTCGAAGAGAAGAACGAGTGGCTTATCAGTCCGAAGCTGATGAGGAAGTACTTCCCACACACTTACAGCAAAGTGCTCGGGACCATAAATCGAGCCCTCGCCGAGAGAGAGACCTAATACGGAATCTTTAAATACCTTGGCGTAGAATCAGTAGAGAGGAGAAAATCATGGGCGGCATGAACATCGTCGAAGAGAAAATCATGTTCATCGTAGGTATAGCCGTGGCCCTGATAATTCCTTTTGGCGTGACTATGTACTTCACGATGGACCCCGTTCTTGGCTTCAAGTTTGCCGCATATTCTCTCATACTTTTCTTGACACTACAGTTGTCGAGGATACCGTACTTCATCGGTACGATAATGTACCTGATAGTTCAGGTGATGAGTATTTACACTCTACAACATTGGCTGAGGATGCCTACTAACATTCATTGGGATTTTGTGGACCTGCACATCAGTACGGGCCTCCTGCTCATGATGGTTATCTACTTGATAGCGGCGGCGATTCTCTCCTATTTCGAGACTAAGGGAGCCACCTATCACGACGGCTTCACGGATTAGTCTATCTGGTCGTATTTTCTTTGTATATAAGGCTGAGTATCAACGTTTAAATACAAGTCCCTACATTGTCTATGTCATGAAGAGGCAGTTCGCTCTTGGTTTCGTGTCACTCCTCGTGGTAGGACTATGCCTGGCCACGTATATCACTGCGATTGTGCCTCCACTTTCCTATGAACGCTCGTACCCTAAAGGGTATTCTACTGGTGACGGCGGACCTAACGATGTCGTGTCAATTCGCCCACAGGTCAATGGGAATGAGGCCAACTTTACGATAACTTACGACATCTCAGAGAAGCTCGTTGTGGTCAACCAGAGTAATGTTCGCAACTTTTCGATATATTGGGACCGTGCTATTGAGAAGGTCGCAGGAACGGACGCTCTTGACTACTATGCGGCCCTTCTATTCGATATCATGTATATCAGGGTGGAGGGCACGCCTGGTGAGAAGAATATCACTATCTACAATGTCCCGAAGCGTGTTAAGTACGTCTCGGTTGACGGTGACTACATACCTTTCTACACAGGTCCTAATTGGGTTAAGGTCACAGGCGATAACGGATACTACAAGATTCAATTTGGGTCTTCGTCTGGTGTCTACGTTAACCCCGAGATAGACAGCGTGTCCTGGGTTCTCAAAAGTTCTTATGAGCGTACTGTTTGGATTGACCTTGACAAAGGTTGGAACCTCGTGTCACTACCTGTCTTGAATTTGACAAGTGAGGACCTCTTTGGTCAGTGTGAGTGTATCGGAGCGATAGCCTATCGTGGTGAGGACGGCTCTACACATCTCATTATCAGGGACTCTCAGGAGCGTGAGGAGCTTCTTCTAACGGGACACGGTATCTACCTCTACTCTATGACTGACACGGCCTTCCCGTGGAAGGGAGACGTGATTTTCAGCGTTTCGTATACCCTGCACAAGGGGTGGAACCTCTTGATGACACCTTACGGGTACGATGAGAGCATAGTCGATGTCCTGAACAGTAATCCTCATGTAGACGCTATAGTTAGCAGGGACCCGAGTGGGCAGTACGACTTCTACATGAGGGGCACGAGCCGTGTAGATGGTTTAATGGAGTACCCGAGCGGGTATTACGTGTACACCAAGCATGATAGCGTCCCAATGGACCTCGTGGTCTAATTATCCTATATATACCTTACTCACAAAGGTTAATATATACATAGACAATGTGAACCCTTAGCATGGACAGTGAAAAGTTCCTCGTAGCCTTGTTCGTCGTTCTTGGCTTTCTTGTTAGTAGCATGATACTCCCAGACCTGGGTGATGGTGCTACTGGTCTCTCAATCGGAGAGCATCACGAGGATGAAACTGGTCTTGTTGCGCTGTGGCACTGTGAAGCGGAGACAATTCTCAACGATACTGGTCCAAACGATATGGACGGTATACTCTACAATGTTCAGTATGTGGACGGTCAATTCCGTGATGGTATCTATTTTGACGGTACGACCTCTTATGTTCAAGTCCCATACGATAGCGCACTTATTCAGACGGGTAATTTCACTTGGGAGTGGTGGATGAAACCAGACGGCACAGAAAAAATGCTATTCTATTTAGAAGATTATCTGTATGTCGAACAAGCCGACCAAGACATTAAAATAAAAATTTGGGACGGCTCTTGGAAAGAAACAAAAGGTACAGGCGTTCTCCAATATGGTGTATGGCAAAAGATTACCTTTCAGTATATCGTGAACGGTGTTGGCGACTATGAAACCTTCCTCTATCGTAACGAAGTTGAAGTAGCCAACAAACAATTCTCAAGCCCTATTCTTGGTACTTCGACCTACGACCTCTATATTGGTTGTAAATACGAAAGTGGCGATGTTGCCAAATACTTCTACACAGGTGGTCTTGACGAGATAGCCATATTCTCTGGTACAGTCGCACCTGATAGAGTAACGGACATAGTGGTCATACCTACCGCCTATCCCATCTACGAGAACTATACGGCCAACTTCATAGTCTATACGTTCAATCAGTTTGGGCTTGTTGACGATTATGGCGACTACATCATCTATCACGATAACGGCTCAGGGTGGGTTGAGATAGACAGTGGTGAGTACTTGACAATGGACGGCATGGCCTTCATTGACTATGTGTTCAGTGACCTCGGGGATTACATGGTCTATGTCAATGTCCACGAGGACATCGCCGTGAACGACAGCTTCGACTTCCCTCTCATCCCAGAGGAGTACGGGGTGTGCCAGGAGACCATTATAATCAACAACCAGACCTACATCAACAACACCTATGTCTACAACACGACCAACGTGAATCAGACCTTCAACAATTACACTACGGTCACCTACAATGAGACCCTCTTGAATATCACCTACCAGAATCAAACGCTGGTCAACATGACCAACCTCAACCAGACCTATTACGATACTGACTATTACAACACTACCAACACCAACATATCGTACACCAATATCACGAACACTACGACCATCTATCAGTGGGACAACGATACCTTCGTGACCAACAACTACACGATAGACAATTCTACAACTTTTATGAATTACACTATCAACAACTACACTTTCGACAACGATACCTACAACAATTTCACCTGGCTCAACAGTACGACCATCGTTACTAACATCGACAACAGTACTACCTTCAACGACACGTACATATCGAACTATTTGAATCAGACCTGGTACAACATGAGCTATGTCAATGACACTTACCTCTCGAATACCTTCCAGAACTGGACATGGCTCAATGAGACGTTTTATAACATCACAAATGAGTATCTCACTCTGAACAATTATACGAACGTGACGAACGAGTTTTTGAATCAGACGATATACAATATCGCCAACGACTACCTGAACGCCACTTACTACAATATGACCTGGCTCAATCAAACTTTCCTCGACCAGACGTTTTTAAATCAGTCCTGGGTGAACAACACCTACAATGATAACGATTACATCAACATCACCAACGTGGTAAATGACTACATCAACCAGACCTTCCTGAACCAGAGCTGGATAAACCAGAGCTTCTACGATAGCCATGACAACTACACGTGGCTCAGCTACAATTACACGTACTTCAATACTACGACCTTGCAGACGTTCAATAACTGGCTGAACCAGACGTTCTATAACGTAACGAACGACTATCTCAACGAGACCTACTACAATGACTATTTCATCACGAACACGTTCTTGAATCAGTCATGGGTGACTAACAATTTCCTGAATCAGACCTTCCTGAATCAGACCTTCAACTACTTCAATATCACGTACCTGAACCAGACGTTCAATTATTACTATTACAACGTGACATACCTCAACGACACGTATGTAAATGTAACCAACCTGACGCAGGTATTTAACAACCAGACATACATAAATAATACCTGTGTAACTAATCAATATGTCAATTATACAACTGTCAATATTCAGTACAACAACGTGACCTGGGTAAACCATACCTACGTCACGAATCAGTTTATGAACGTCACCTATCAGAACGTAACATACGTTAACAATACCTATGTGACTTATCAAAATGCAACCTACGTCAACTACACCAACACCACTAATAATTTCTACGATATTACCTACCTGAATCAGACTATATACATCAACAACACGTACATAAACGTAACCAACATTACGATATACCAGAATATGTACACGACCCCATCAATGAAGGGTTTCGTACACACACCTCTCTATACCTACTCTGAGGTTCCCTTCTGGACAGGGTTTGAGCTGTTCTACTCTGGTGTGAATTATGCCTACGCTAAGGTGGAGTTGATAGATACCTTCGATGACTCATTGATAGACCAGCAGTTCATGAACATGACAGTTTTCGATAACGAAACCATGAGACTGGATTGGGAGATGATTCTCCCGAGGACATCACGGAACGCTGACCTCTACACTGTCAGGGTCACTGTCTATAATGTCAGCAACCCGATAGAGTCCAACGTCATAGGAACATGGGAGCGTCATATTGTATCGCTCGGGCCTTTCCTGGAGTCTTTCCGTGCTGGAGGTATCGGGGACCTCGAAGGGGATGTGGTCTTCAAGATGTCTTTCAAAGAGGGGTGGAACTTAGTTACCTTACCGTTCGATGTTGACGGTACATCGATGCAACAGTTCATGAGTGACTTCCAGCCTGTCAGTGCGATAGCGCAGAGACTCCCCGATGGCCAGTACGAGATGTACATCGATGGTACAAGTGACGACGCACTGATGTTCAACGGTGTCGGATACTTCGTGTACGCAGAGGAGGACTTTATCATCGATTACTACCCCGAGGAGGCCGTGCTTGACTTCACTCTGCCGCTCAAAGAGGGATGGAACATGGTAGGCGTGCCCTTCGGCTACGCTCGGTACTTGTCTGATATGCCTGTCACAGACATCTCAGCCCTCGTGGAACGAGACACCTACGGTCACTATCACTTCTACCTTATCTGCGAGAACGACGATGTTTTCATGGCCTATGGTAGAGGGTACTACATCTACTCTGAGATAGACCAAACCATCACGATATCATACTGACGAAATCTTTAAGTACCTGTTTACCTGATACCAATACAATGGCGAATACCAAGGGTCAGGTTGAACAATCACCTTATGCCACGGACATATCACCTCTTGATAGGTGGGGGTCTATACCCATTGCGCCCGATAAGAAGAGTATCCAACTTATCGACATGACACTGCGGATAGCTGTCATAGAGGACCCTGACGACCCCAAAACACAACTTGTTTTCCCCAAGGTCCCAAGAGGTGAGGAGCGTATAGAGGTGCAGTGGATATGGATTTACGGCAAGCCCAAGTATGGTAAGACGACCAAGGGTAAGTCGCTCATCAACTACGCTCTCAAGTCCCGTCGCTACGACCTCAACAAGACGCAGATAATGGAGGGGGAGGACCTCAACCCTATGATGGACGAAATCAAGAGGGGTACAGAGGTCGTCATTCTGCATATCAACGATGCTCATCAGCACCAGTCCACTTTTGCTATGGCATCTTATCAAGGTCGTGAGCACGCTGATGTCACTTTCCTGGCGAGACACATATTCAAACAGCAGTCAGGTCTCCCTTACGGTATTCTGATTATCATAGCCAATGCTCAGGAGTTCAGGAGCATTAACAAGTGGATTCGTGACCAGGCAGTCATGATGTGCTACTGTGGTAATATCGCTGAGGACGATAATATCGCCAGGATGCCTCCAGCTTACAAGGGCCTCTTGGGGCGTATTACAACGCAGGTGGAGGAGTACAAGGACCAGAAGTTCAAGAGTGACATGGTGGTAATTCTCCCGCACAGACTCACGGGCAACGTGTCCATGAGCGAGTACAACGACCCTGAGAAGTCCCCCTATGGCCTCGTGCATCTCGACCCTTTGAAGCGTGTGTGCTATGAACCTGGGTGTAACACCATATTTAGGAAGTTCCTTTTGAAGTGTCCTGCTTGCGGCTCCAGCAATGTCAAGGAGGTTCTTGAGTACCCTTACCTCGACTCGAAAACATCCACGGAGCGTGTGAAGCTCTTCCCGTATGACCAGGTAGTCAGACAGATAGAAGGGAAGACCACTGCAAGGATTACGTTTGAGCAGATGGAGCTTCGTGAGAAGGTAATAGACAAGCTCTACTCTGGTATGCTCGAAGAGAACATCAACCCGCTGAAGCAAAGACAGGAGTTCCTGAACACTCTCGTTTACAGGGCCAAGGACTGGCTCAACAATGAGGACGAGGACCTCCAGATGCGTGATATCAAGATATTCGAGAAGGAGATGAAGAAAATCTATCACTCCCTCTTGGGACGATACAAGGCTGACAAGGGTATCAGCCCTGACGAGGGCGAGATGGAGGTCGAGGAGATTGACTTCTCCTCGGGCGGCAAGAAGAGGGACACATTCACCTCAGTACGCTACGTGCCAGACTTGATAGGAACTCTCAACAAGATGATACAAGAGGGTAACGTTCAGGACCTTCGCCATGCTAAGATTTTCAAAGAGTTTTACTTCGAAAAGAAAACTGGCGAGTTCATCAAGAACCCAGAGAATCGACCCAAAGCCGCCGACCTCGCTTACAAGTACAAGCTCCAGAGAAGCTGGATAAACAATATCATTTCGCCGAACAGGAAGGGCTCCATATTCGCCGCCCTCTTGAGGAGAGTGGGTCATGAGTATGAGGATTGGGTAGCCAAACACTTGTCTATGTATAATGCCCTACCATACCTAAATTATGACGGCCACAGGAAGGTGATTCTCTGCGGTGGTCAGGGAGAGCCAGATGTAATAGTAGGTGGGACCAGGGACGGTAAGGACGTTATCGATATTATCTCATGCAAGCTCACTCTCTTCTGGACTGAGAAGAGCTACAGGACAGACGTAAGTCATCCTGACCACTGCGCAATCGCTCCAGAGGCCAAGACTTACTCGTCGTTTCGCAAGCAGGGCTTTGCGGAGGTAACAAGGATAGATGGGACCCCTATCAAGATATCGTGTTCGACAGACCAGGAAATCAACATTATAATGCTGGTCCGTAACAGTTTCTACGATGAGATGGAGCTTATGTACAGGTGGGGTCGCCTAAAAGACATACCAAAGAACCTTACTGTATCGAAGGACCAGTATGACAAACTTAAGGAGCAACGGGTCCATTGGCGACCTATTTAAACCTTTTCCTGAACGTATATATAATTGTCTTATCCTCTCTAATTCAACAAGCCCCCTTTTAGGGGGAGGTGAGACCTTGCCTACGAAGACACCCAAGGGATGGACAGACGATAGGGAGAGGCATCGCATGGCTCGTGCTGGTATAATGAGTAGTAAGAGCTACAATTTTGCGCCTTTCACTTCCTCATATCCTGGTGTGTTCGCAAGCAGTGATGTTGACGAGGACAAGATTTTTGAGCAGTACGCCAAAACCATCACTGCGGCTATCAAGGCTGAGAAGGGACTCGGTAAGGATGAGCAGGTAGTCTACGAGATTGACGAGGAGATACCCGAGAACGTCCGCAAGAGGCTTATGAAGGCTGAGGGCAGGGTGACCATCCTTGACGACGGGAAGACGATTATACTCGACTTAACGGCTCAAGGGGCGAAAGCACCTACGGAAGACGAAACGAGGGGTGAAGAGCCCAAAGAAAGCCCTAAGCCGAAACCAGAGTCACCGCAGTATCTCCCAGAAAAACTCTTTGATGAACTAATGCAGACTGACTGGAACGATGGCGAGATAGTAGGACTTCCAATGCCGATGACTCGACAGCAAAAGAACGACTTGCTTGAGAAGTATCCAAAGGCTTTAATCAAGGACAATCAAGTCACCATCTTCACGTCGGGTATGGTCAAGCAAGTACCAAAGACACCGAAGAAGGGATTACCTAAGCCTGAACCTAAACGCAAGCCGAAAGGTCCGCTTCCATCAACTGTCACTACGAGCTACAAGGGAAAGCAAGTGAAGTTCGACCCGAAGGAAGCATCTGATACGAGGTTCACCAAGATAAACGCCAAGATAGCCGAGGATTACGGGATGATGCGTCCTGTGAAGAGGGCTAAAGACGTGACTGTCTATCTCCCTGAGAGGAACACATACGGCGAAAAGAACTCTTACTGGTTCGACCTTCTTGATTCTTGGATGCTTATGATGGCTGGTTGGGAAGTTGTAGAGAGCACCGCTTGGAAGGCTCGCATGACTGTAGCAAGCCCAGAGCAAACCCCAATACTGACAAAGGGGACCTTCACGGCAGTGTATATCAGACCTATTGATGTCAAGCTCCAGTTCTACGCTCATGACTCAAAGGGTGATACATACGATATGCCTCCTGGTAAGTACAAGTTCAGGAAAGCTGGCGAGTTGGCGATGATTATACCCGCTGACAAAGACTGGACTGACACGAAGGCTATCAGGTTTGTCGATAGGACGCTTGCCAAGGGAATGGTCAGAGCGAGCCTTGTCTGAGCCCCAGACTTACCTTATAAATCAGTCGGCAAAGGTTTAAATACAATACGTATGATTTTTAACCCTAATGGAGCGAGTAGTCCCGTTCGTACCGATAGAGAGGCCCGAGCCGATGTCTAAAGGCGATGCCATGAAGATACTGGCAGAGACGCTTGACCTTGTGGCTGACGGTAGAGCTGACTTGATGACAGTAGACGCACGTACAAAGTCGCTGTACACCAAGCTCTTGATGGACATGGATTCTGAACTGTTGGATAGCTATAGGGATGTCTTCTTGAAGATAAACTTCGTGAGGTCTCTTTGCTCCCTCTCACCAGTCAAGGTTGCTCGCTCGCCAATACTACTCCCTCTTGAGAGGATGATATACGGTGGTGAAATCGATGAAGAGATACCTCTTATCGGCGGTTAGCTTACTCGTACTCGTGACCATAGTTCTGACAGTTTTCTCTGCACACGCTCAGGGTGCTAACATAGTGGCAGTGCAGTTGACTACACGTGACATTGACACGGGTGAGCCTCTCCCGAACTCTACTGTGTATCTGAATAACAACCTTCTTGGTAAGACCGACCCCAACGGCAACCTCTTGGTAGTCACTTCGGCTGGCGAGAAGGACATCGAGATTGTGAAAGGTGGTTACGAGCGTGAGAACCAAGAGGTTTTCTGGGCTACAGACGGTGCGCATGAGGTATCTATGACCCCAACGGAAGACGTTTCTATAGACTTCCTCGGTGTATGTGGCATCATGATACTGTTTGCCGCAGTGTCAGTTATAGCTATCGTCCTGTTCATGAGGAAAAAGGATGACAAGAAGAAGAACCTCATGGGCATCACTACTTTCGCACTCCTCGCTGTGATACTCTTCATGGCGAGTACAATTATGACCCCTCCTGCGTATGCTGAGAATGAGGACACAAGAGGCGTGACAGACAACATAATTACCAAGGGTGTTAATGATGTGGGTTTCATTGCGAGCATACCATACACTCTTGACATCTCAGAGACTGTTACAAGGACTGGACTTGGAATTGAAGAGGCGGACAGAAGGGTGAGTGTAGGAATCGATTTCGATACACCAGAAAAGGAAGATGAGCGTGGCCTATTCGACTCTTCGACAGTGAAATGGTGGGACTACGATAGCAGGGTAGGAGCTACGACAGGAGAGTACATTGTTGGTAATTCTATTGCCATCAAACAACCTACCTCTTTCATCGACTATAAGACCGCCTACCTGCGAGAGAGCACAGAGGTCCTTTCATCTGTCTCGTTCACTGGTCGTGCGGGGGAGGAGTTCTATTCGTTCGATTTCCCGCAGTTCAGCTTACAGCCCCTGTTGGATTGGCCAACTTCTATCGCTGTAGGTGATACAGCGGTACAAGTCGCTATAGACCCTGACCTCCTTTCGTTGGACGGTTTTGAGAGTGATTTTGCTGATAAGTTCGGTATCAGCTTTGATAACGTGCAGACTGCTACACAGTCGTCAGGACAGACTTTTATCAGTACCCTATCACCTGGTAACGGTATCCTATCTGGATTTCTCGGTAACGGTATAACCTCGCTTGCCGAGGATAAGTTCAAGAGCGAACTTGAAGATGCCAAGAGGGGTGCGCAAGAGGCTCTCGACAAGTTGGAGTCAAAGCTCAAAATACCAATCTATTTTAACGTAGTCATTGAGGTCACTGTTTCCTTCCTCGGGTCCGTGGTTACAGTACCGATATCTATACCGATTATCCTCTTACTCCACTCTATGAAGGACAGATATGATGACTTGAAAACATCCAACAGTGTCAAAAAGGTTTACAAGGGGAGTGACTGTCTGGTTGTTGGTAAGGTTAGCGGTAAGGTCCCGATATTCATACCTTTCCAGAGGTTTATATCGCACTCAAGTGTCATAGACATCAATGTACGTGCCGAAGGGTGCTTCTATAGGGACAGGTACGACAGTGGCAAGGTAGCAGTTCCTGACCTCGTTGTGGGTGGTCACGACTTCCCGATATTGAACAATGTAATAGAAGCCACAGTGACTGGTATCTATAATTTCGTACAACCTGATGACGATGAGCTACGTGTGGTGTACGCACCCTATTACGAGTTCAGAGCCAATGATGACACGAACTACGAGACCAAGACCTTCAGGGTCGCATGAGGCTATATAAACGTTACCCTCAACCTATAAATACAATAATAAGGTATAATGCCATATCAAGGAGAGTGCCGTAATATGAGCAAAAATTCGAAAGGTTTCCAGGATAACCCGAATCGCCACGGGCTGAACAGCAGAGGCATCCCAAACCAGAGGAGCTTCGGCATAGTACCTGGCTTTTACAAGTCGGAGAACAGGTCCGACTACAAGCAGAAGAGGTACATGAAGGACGAGAAAGCTAAGACGGCGAGACGGAACTTCAGGAAGGCCACTAAAACGGGTGGGTTCAGCGGTTCTGGGGATAGGAGGAAGTTCGAACCTGGTCGTGAGACCTACAAAGCCAAGTACTCTCCAATCGGCTTCGAGGTGACCAGAAAGGACAAGCCTGGTCCTAAGTGGGGCTATCTCGAATATATGTACGTTGGCAAGAACAAGGCTGTCCCAGAGCAGGACACTTGGGCTGGTATATCCACTATGGGTGAGCTAAAGGATTCTATGCTCGCTATGGAGGCCGACCTTGAAGAGGGACGCATCACTCGTGACACCTTCAGGTGGCGCATCTACCAGTACCACATGGCCTTAATCTCGATGGGGGACAAGGACCACAACGGTGAGTTCCGCAACAAGCAAAAGAGAAAGGAAGCCAACGAGTTCCTCAGACTCACTCTCATCAAGTACGATATGTACGACCCCGACGACCCGAACCAGAGTTGGGCCGAGATAGGGGAGAGCGACTTTTTCCGTAAGATGAGGCCCCTCTCGAAGAAGAAGGACTGTGTGCGCAAAGATGAAATTTGCGCTGACGATGTAATATGGCTCGACAAGAAAGGCAAACCTACGAAGAACAAGTCCGAAGCCGTAAAATACAGAATCAAGGACATCAGGGTCCCTGGTACAAACAAGAGTACCCTGACAGTCGGCGACAGGATGCACAACAAGCAGATAGACGGCTGGCTCAAGGAACTCGAAGAGGAGAAGAAGAGGAAAGAGACCGAAAAGAAGTCCAAGGAAGGCCGAACCGCTCAAAAGAAGGCTCGCAAGAAGCCTGGTGGTCGTCGCCAGTTAAAAAAAAAAAATAAATCCCACGGGTCCCCCCAAAGGTCGTCAGTAGGTTCTATCGAAAGGTCGCTTGAGTCCTCCGATAGTCCTACTCTCGTGGCGATGAGGATGGTGGAGGATGCCAAAGCGGATGGTGTTACTAAGGGCTCTACGCATACCAAAGCGCAGTTCTCGAACATCTACACCGCTACGATGCGCTCAGACCTCAGTGGTAAGCAGAAGCAGGAAATAATTGACTACCTGACCACACAGATAGACCGTAGGGGTTGGGACAGCACCTCTATTCTGGTAGGGTGATACTCTGAGCGTGAAGCCCCTCTATACATTCCTTCTTGTCGCTGTTCTCCTCTTGTCTGCATTATCCATACCAGGTATGGCCAAAGCAGAAGAGGTAGAGGGTGATACCGCCGCCGATGCCGAAGATTATTTCGGTAATGTTACCATCAATCTTGATACTGGTGATAGTGGTGGTGACGAATTGGTGGGTGATATCAATATCACAGTTTTCAATGGTAGTGGTGAGGACATAGACAACGCCGTTACCACTATTACCACACTCATGTACACCATCTGTGGTGTAGTACTGATAGTACTTCTTGTACCTATCATTCTCGCCGTTGTGTGGATAATCAGCAAGTGGAGAGAGGGCAAGTACTATAAGTGCATGGCTGATGGCTCTTGCGGGACCAAGAAGTCCAACAAAAAGAAGAAGAAGTGATGGTCAATGGGTCTGTTCTGGACACCGAAACCACGTGGAAGCGCAAAGCGAAATAGTCTACCATCAGGGTGGACACCGAAGAAGTCGAGAAAGACCAGTGGCAGAGGTAGAGTTAAAGTAGTCGAGCCTTGTGTCTTGTATCGTGGTAGAAACAGAGCTAAGGCACTCGCCATAGCTCACGGGTTCAGGAAGCGTCATCCACTTACACCGATGCAGTTCATAGGCAATCCCGACGACCCTAATTTCAAGGGTCAGTTTTTGGTATTGCGCAAAGATAGAGCGTGCAAAAGGCAAGTCAGTTTCCGCAGATAATACAATATATAAAGATTTCGCAGTCATCTTAAATACTCCTGGCATCTTCCTAATACGTAGATGTCATGGGAATCGGATAGTCGAAGACACAAGCTCTCCTCTTCGGGAATCCCGAATAAGAAGAGCTTCGCTATGACTGGACATAGTGTCATACAGTGGGAAGGTAATCCCATCAATGTGGGGTACACACCCATTAGTGGTGGTAAAAAGCCACCAGTTGGGACACTAAGTCTTAGTTCCGACAATCTTGACTCTCCGTCCTTGCACGATGTGAACGCATCAGGTGACTACACCATCAGTGCGGTGAGCGAAGCCGACCAAAGCCTCCTCTTGAAGCTGGTTGGCTATCTGCATACCAATCAGATGGTAGTTCGCTTAAAGAACGGTGATGCGCTGGTCCCAGAGAAGACCAGTCGTGGAACCTTGACCCTCGTACTGAAGGAGGGTAAGAAATGAGCAAGAAAGCTGGATGGTCTGGGGACCAGAAGAGGCATGGCTTATCGAGCCAAGGAATAAGTAGTACCAAGCATCTGCCTACTCCAGTTTCTCCACGTCCTATGACTATACCTCAGCCCTCGTTTCCCGTTACTGACCCTAACATGATGGTCAAGTTCTCTGGTATGATGCAGAATCTTATGTCTGACAACATTCAAGACCCAGAGAAGCGAGACTTCGAGAACAGGTCTTATAACTTCGCCTACGACTATATTAGGGGTGCGACCAAGCATTATACACAGGCGGAGCGTAACAGGTACTTTTCTAATCCAAATTTCATATACTATCTTGACACAGCCTATCTTCAGAACGTTACACCAGACGCTATGGATAAGTCCAAGAGGGGCCACTTCGAGCGGAACTACAAACGTGGCATGAAAGAAATGGAGGGGCGTGTCAGGAAACTGACCCAGGCCAAGGAACGTCTTGAGGCCAAGGTGAAGCATGATGACGGGACCAAGGTTATCGTCAAGAAGGATATCTGGGACGTGCTGAAAGAAAAGATTAGCTCGGCGTTCGGTATGAGCCAGGGAGTTGCGGGAAATGAACAGAAACCAGTTGTTGGCAAGTAGTGTGCTCGTGCTGTTATTAGCAATGCTAATACCTCTTGAATCAGAGGCCGCTGTGGTTCAGGCAGATAATGTCATAGTCGTTGACGGCGTGAGTGTTATAAGCGACAGCGGTGAGAAGTATGACTATCTCGGGCGTGTCGATGATACTAATCCCAAGGGTCTTTACGACGGTATCATATATAACGCCTACGACGAGCTTTACTTCAAGCAATCTGGTGGCCCAATCACTATAACATCTGGTGTCAGGTTCAGGAACATCGCTGATGGTCTCGGTTTTAACGATACGGTTGGTAGTACCATAACTGGTATAGACTTGGAGATTTTCGCAACAATGGATGCCCCCGTCGTATTTGAGAACGTTAACCTGGGATGCGGTCCCATCACTGTGAACGCTGGTAAGCTCAGGATAGTGAACAGTACTGTTTATGCACAGGGCGGTAATATCGGTACGGGTTCTTTCTGGGCTGGTATAGTAACGGCTACCGAGGCGGCGGAATCTGTAATAGAGATTGTGAACTCCACGGTGTACACTGAGACTGGTATATACACTGGCCCTAACTCACGTCTCTATCTCAATAACAGCCACATTATCCAGGTAGATGTACCTTCGAGTCTTGAGAATAACTTTTACTGGCATCAAGTTGGCACTTACGATATGACCGAAGGTAACGATAATTCGCTTATCTATATTGACCACACCAACTTCACAGTGGATGATAATTGGGATGCGGAAGTGCGAAATGTATGGGCTGATGGTGTGGATGAAATCTACATTTATGATTGTACTTTCCACGGTGGTGTTAAGACTGGTGTGGAGGTAGAGTCGAGCAGGATTTTCCGTGTCGATGGGTGCTCCTTCGAGCAGTATTGGGGTACTTGCATCGAGGTGGCTTACCTACAAGAGGACGATAACAGCGTGTCCAACTGCTATATAGGTAACCCTGCTGGTGATGAGTATGTCAGCACCGAGGATACCCAAATGGGTATAGGCGAGTTCAGCGAATACGAGGGCGAGAACTTACCAGGTAGCGTGATTCATATATTCAACAACACCATAGAGGGATTCGAAGTCGGTGTGTTCCTGAAGTCGATGAATGGCATCATATACAATAATACAATATCCGACATAAGGTACAAGGATATGATACCCCCGAGGCTCTTCGGTGGTATAGCCATAGGGTTCGGATATTACGACTTGACCGTGCCACAAAATGTGCTACAAGCGGCTTGTTATGTTCATCATAATCTTATCATGGACAGTTCTATTGGTATTGCCGCAATGAATAACGGTGAAATTCACTATAACGCTTTCGTCAACGTTGACAGCAAGGTGGTGGCCTCTCCGACACCTTTCAGAACTTACGACGGGTTCAAGGTAGACGCATCGATGAACTATCTTGAAACTAACTATCCTACATATCTTGCGGCCACGAGCATCGACCTTGAGAGTTACATAGATGTGATGGTCGGTGAGATGGTAGCCGACTTCTTGTACTTCGAAGAGGGAATCACCGTAGTCAGCGAGCCTTTCGCTGTCACCAAGACCATAGGTTCCGAGTGGGATATACCTATCAGGACTGGATGGAATCTTGTCTACGTACCTTACAATCTGGACAACAATGAAACTGTCGCCGAGATACTTGATAAAAGCTCTTCCATAAGTGCTATGGCCGTCAGAAGTCTTTCAGGGGAGTACGTCTTCTACATCAAAGACTTCCAGACAGAAAGTCACGACTTCGTTCCAACTACACCAGGCGGTTTCTACGTTTACTCCAATAACAACATAGACCTCACTCTGAACGTTGTATCGATGAGCGGGTCCTACGTCTACCAGCAAGGGTGGAACGTCTATGGGTCTATAGTATCGGGCTACAAGCTCTCTTCCTACGTCGAGATGAACGAAATAGAGAGTATCGCTTACAGGGGTACTGATGGTAACTACAATATTATGATACCACATACTCCTCTAAGAGATAGCGAGATAGAGGAGCTTGACAATATACCGACCTATTCTGGTATCTATATGTACTCTTCTATAGAGCGCATTATACCTCTTGAGACTGCGATATATGACAAGGAAAGCGGTATATTCGTGACACCAGAGGGGATTGACCAATGGTCGTAGAGGGCTGTCGCACACTGTACTCCACAGACCGCATAATACTTCAGATACTCGCAATAGTTTACGGTGCGGTAATAGGTCTGACTTTCGTTATTACATCAGAACTTGTAATATCACTCTTCTTGCCAACGTTCATAATGATAGTGGTAGTAGCACCTGTTGTAGAAGAGTTTTTCAAGACTATCATAGTTAAGGCCGCTTCCTGTGAGCGTAGTCTTGCTCCGAGACTTGTAGCCCTATCAGCACTGTCCTTCGGTATGGTAGAGCTGTTCGTGCACTCGGTGTTCCTGGGCGGGTATGTGCTCTCTATCACATTTATCATGCACGTTGTCTTTTCTCTACCCGCTGGTTACGCCTATGCCAAGAGCAAAAAGCTCTATCCTCTTGGACTCATGGTATCCATCATTCTTCACGCACTGTGGAACTTGATGGTTATAACCCTCTTCTGATTGGGTTCACCAGTCTTTGGATACCGTATATAAGCGTTTCCCATAACTTATATATCGCCCGATGTGATGTATTGAATCATAGTCGAGGTGTCAGTAATGACGAAGAGAAAGAAGACAGGATGGCCAGGCGACCCCGTGAGGCACAGTTTTTCAAGTCGTCGCATACAGAGCACTAAGTCGTTCGCTCAGAACGGAGCACCTGCCCTACAGCGTAAGGGTAATGCTTTTGACGTTCTGGACCAGCGCATAAGGGCCTTGGATGACAAGGTGGATAATCTGGACGACAAGTTCTCGAAGATAAAGACTCCCACAGGTACTATGATGGACCAAGAGACTCTCGAAATGATAGATGACACTATACCCGACTACGAGAGTGCTGGAACGGCAAGCATAGAAAGCATGAGTGGAAGGCTTTACGAGTTCCCGAAGTTCAAGACTCTTGATAGGGAGAAGTTCCCCCTCGACTACAAGGAATACATAGCATCTGATGAGGAGTTCGTCTACTCCGACTTACCTATCAACAGTCAGTTTTCCGTGATGGACGTTTTCGTGGATTCTGCTATCAACAAGGAGAACATCCTACTCGTTGGTCCTACAGGGACAGGTAAGACATCCCTGGCTCAGTATTGGGCCTACAAGAGAAACCAGCCCTTCATACGTGTGCCACTCTCGAAGATAACTGTGGACGAGCTTCTCGGTCACTTTGAGGTTGTCACTGATGCTCAAGGCAACCCGTCAACCAAGTGGGTGGACGGTATCCTGACTCTCGGTGTCAAGAGGGGGTGGGTCGTACTCTTGGACGAAATCAATGCCGCCAAGCCCGACGTTCTGTTCGCTCTCCACACGCTTACCGACCATGACAGGAAGCTCTACCTCTTGACTAAGGGTGGCGAGGAGGCGGAGATAAAGGCTCATCCAGAGTCTGTTTTCATAGCGGCCATGAACCAGGGTGAGGAGTATGCTGGTACGAACATTCTCAATGCGGCTTTCTTGAACAGGTTCACCATGATACCAGTAGAGTACCTCTCGAAGAAGGACGAGTTAGAGGTCATCAAGGACAGGACTAACATCAAGCCTTGGGGAACCGCTGACCAGATGAAGGATTATACTCCTGGTGAACTCGCATCAGCTATGGCCCTTGACATCCTCTTGGACATAGCCGAGTACACGAGGAGCCTTTGGAAGGGTACGAAACAGGACAAGGACCTTGACCAGGATGAGGTTATACCTATCTCAACCAGGCAGTTAATCAGGTGGTCAAATGATATGGACAGCTACTTCAAGACCACTTTCGGTGAGACCCCGAGGAAGTACAAGGCTCGCAACGCAAGGGTTAAACTCGTCGGTAAGAAGAACAAACTCGGACAGCGTGAACCTTTCACTGTCAATGGCGTTCAGCCAAAGGATATCAAGGGTCCCGAGGAGCTTGAAGAGTTCGTGCTGAGCACTATACAGCAGTCTATGAGCTACGCTATAGAGCCTTACTCTTCTGAGGATGAGGATATAGCTACCAGACTGATGACCGCACTCAACACCGCAATGAGGAAAGCTGAGAAAAAGCAACTGGCGATAGACATCCGTAATAACAAGAAGCAAGTCGTAGCGAACGTCCTGGGTAAGGCCAAGAGCCAATAAACAGGGTGTGAGCGTTGTTCGACGGGTCATCTCAGCGGCACGGTCTGTGTTCAAGGGGGATATCTAACCAATCTGGTGTCCCCTCTACTCCTCCTTTCAGTTCTATACCATTATTCGAATTGCCTACAGTGGGTCCGAGAAAGGCCGAAAAGTTGGACATATCGAGAGCGGTCCCCAAGAGGCGTGAGACTATCAAGATAGACAATAAGACTACTCTGATTGCCGAACCGCCACCTGGTCCGAACATGGTTCTCCCTACGTCGCCAGAGTTCATTGCTAACTACATAAAAGGCTTCTTCCCACCAGAGAAGAGAAAGGGTATAAAGACCGTGCGTATCCGTGGGTACATTCCAGATTCGGAGTGCCTCTATATGAGGTGCGCTGGTGAGTATGTTCCTCCCGACGAAGTTTACATCTACTACGTCAAGCTCAACGAAGACGGTACATACGGCCCGATGCGGCTCACGAGAGAGGAGTACTTGAACAAGCTCATGTACGATGTTCTACCTCATGAGTTCGGTCACAAGATAGACTGTACTGCCTACACGAAAAGGACAGGTAAGACCTGTGTACCTTCACCTCGGGCTGAGCGTGCCGCAAGAGCGAAAGCGAGCGGTTTTAGGAAGGAACTCGACCTCCCTGAGCGTTGGTATAATCTCACTAACCAGAACCCTTCAGGTTACTACTCCAATACCCATTATATTAGGGACACATACGGGGATAAGTGACCTCAATCTTTTTATACCTCACAGTCGTCGTAACCGTGTGGTATGATGGCTAAAGCTGAGCTGAAAATCCCTGTAAGAGAGGGACCCGAACACCCGCTGGTCCCAAAAAAGGCGCACCCGTATATAGCACGGTTAGTGCTTGAAGAAAAATACGACCTCGACCTCATGAATTACGCATGGTTGAGAGGTAGAAAGCCCACCCTCTTGATAGGCCCTACTGGTGTGGGTAAGACCTCGTTACCGAGACGCATAGCCTACTCTACAAAGAGGCCCTACATGAGAGTCAATTTTGCCGAGGGTATCGAGCAGGAGAACCTCCTGGGGCATATCGAGATAAATGAAAACGGTGAGACCGTGTGGGTGGATGGCGTATTGACCAAGGCGGTCAGAGACGGTTATATCTTCGTCGCTGATGAGGTCAACGCTATGGACCCCGATATCGCCTTCAATCTACATCCTCTCCTGGATGATGACAGATTCCTCCTCTTGACGATGAAAGACCCCGAAGGTGACGACACCAGCATCAGGGTTGAGGCTCACCCCGATTTCTGGTTCGTAGGGACCATGAACAGAGGTATCGAGTACACTGGTACAAAAGAACTCAATGCCGCCTTCATGAGGAGATTCCCCGTGAAGATTATCATGACATATCCTAAGCCCGAGGTCGAGCGCAAGATTATAATGCTTCGTGTAGAGGGTATAAACGACATAGTTGTCACGAATATAGTCGAGGTCGCTAACAAGGCCAGATTGAAGTTCAACGAGAAGCATATCCCAATCAGTACTGGCGACCTTATAGAGGTGGCCGAGATGTCAATGAACGGGTTCACGGTGCTCGAAGCGTTTGAGACAGTTATAGTGCCCATCTTCGAGAACAAGAACGATGTGGTGGCCTTCCGCACAACCGCTCAGAAGTACATTGGTAAGAACGATGTGGGTACTCTCAGACCGAATGACAAGCGACCTGACGTGCCATCTCCTCCCGCTGTGAACACATTCGACCCTGACAAGGCTTACGAGGCTGAGAGCGTGGTCAAGAGGGTCTACGACCAGAGGGAACGATGATGTCCGAGGAAGACCTTGTTGTAACCGAGTCCGACCTCTTGCAGAATATGTCTACCTACGTAGGTATGTGGCTTGGGAGCGATAAGGTGGACGCTACACTGAGTATGGCGGAGCATCCTACAGCTACAACAGCGATGGCTGAGGATGGGAAGTACTTTGTTGTCTTACCGAAGAGAGAGTCTAAGGACTACGTTTACCGCTCTATCACGGAGTACCTGGCCATGATAACAGGTTTGGCTGACCACGAGATAGGTCATATTCTCTACAGTGACATGACGATACGGGTGAAAAACGACCTGAAGAAGCATCTTCTGAATATGCTGGAAGATGCGAGGGTAGAGTGGAAGGTCTCGCAACTTGCTCCTCTATCAAAGGACTGGCTCGACTATCTCAACATAAAAATGTACAACCTTGAGCACCCACCAGTATTCGACCAGTTCACTCTCAAACACCTTTTGGCATCACTTATACATAGGACGGTTCTGTGTCTCGACCCCGACATCAGGAATGATGACCTTCGCAAGGTTCTGGATGAGATATATCCCGTTGTTAGCATGGTGTACTATGATGATTCTACACGTGACGTTTACAAGAGGGTTGAGAAGGTCTACAAGATTATCAAGAAGTACTTTCCAGATGCGGACCAGGACTATGACCAGTCCATGCCTGGTACTATGAGTTTACCATCATCTTCGCAAAGCGGAGGGCGAGGTGAACAACAAAACAAGAATCAAGGGGATAGCCAGGGAGAACAGCGTCCTAATGAGGATAAGATAGATGACCTTATCAGCACGTCCATGATAGTTAGTGATAGTCACGACGAGAGTCAATACCCTCCCAAGGAAGACCAAAAGTCTATGCTCGACAGTCTGAACGAAGAGAGCGACAGTGAGCCGAAAACGATTGACAGTGGTAAGGACCAGCACTACGATATCCTTAAGGAGGAGGCCGCCAGTATTATCCACGGTGATATTAAAGATAGAATAATGGACTATCAGGCTGAGTCGTTGAAAGGGGTCCCTGCCAAGGTAGCCGCTAACATAGCCGTGAAGGGTGTCAATGTGATAAATCTCTCTACTCAGAATAGAAACAAGCTGACCTATCATCATCACCCACGCAATCTTGTAACAGATGAGTATGACTTCATAAAAAAGGCTCGGTCTATACTTGAGAAGACGCTTCACTACCTCGCAGAGCGTCATAAGTACAAGCTCTACGGTAAGAGGGGCCGTCTGAATACGAAGCGTCTCCACAGGGTCAAGACATCACCTCAGAGGAACCCAAAGCTCTACGTGAGGAAGATATCACAGACGAAGGTAAACATCGCCATTGATATACTTCTCGATGCGAGTGGGTCCATGCGAAGTGACTACGAGTCCTTATTCAAAATGGCTCTGTCACTCGAAGAGGTTTTACGTGACTTCAGAGGTATCAACTTCGCTATTCACGCATATAACAAGAGCCAGCGTGACGCTAATAAGAAGAAGAAAGATGTTGACTGGATGAACATATATATCGTAAAGCCTTATTATCGGATACCTCCATCACTACTCTCAACCAACCTCTTGAAGCTCAGGAGTAGAACATTTCCTGATGGCGGGACACCCACGGGTAATGCTATTAGATTCGTGTCATACGAGCTTGACAGGTGTTTCCCAGATGTAGACGCTAAGATGATATTCGTGATAACTGACGGTAAACCATCAAGCCCTACTGATGCTAAGAGAGCAATCATGAGGTCCGCATCACACATCTACGGTATCTATTACTCCAACGAAGCGAGTATGCTCAGGGGCAATCTTGAGCGTCTCTTTGGCGACAATCTCTCGGTTGCTCACACGTACAGTGATGTCGTTCAGGACATAACCAAGAAACTCGAAAACTTTCTCAAGGAAACATACGATACGAACGCTGGTTGAGTCATGTTTTTATAGAAAGTCGGGGTTAAGTCCCAACGTTTAAATAGTTTGAGCCGCTTTTTAGTAGTGGCGTTTACCATGTACGGAGCGACACATCACGTGAAATTACATCATGACCTCTTGAAGAGGCTGGCTTTTACAAACAGGAACGGTGTATGGGAACTTAAGCTGAAAGACCCAGATGCAAGTGTCATGTATCAACATGGGACAGTGGAGATATGCTCAAACTCTCTCCAAGTCATCAGGAGTATCGCTTCCAAGCTCGAAATACCTTTCCAGAGTTTAAAGGTGAATCTCATACTACCAGAGAGAAACGAGCACGGTGGTCTGGTTTTTAAGAAGAAAGGGACTGTGCGAACTCGGGTTGCTACAACTACAGGGTGATTTAATGAAGAGAGCGGTAATCATATTGTCTATAGCTATGCTCTTGATAGTTCTGTTAACACCAGTACAGGGGGAAGAAACCCTTATTGAGCAGAATGTCGCAGGGCACATAGAGACACAGTATCTGGGTTCTATAATCCCAGACGATGTAAACGTCAAGTATGGTCAGGACGGAACGTTCGGGGATTACTTCGGAGAGGTAAACGTTTTTCACCACGGTCAGGGTGTGAGCGTATTACAGAGGATTCCGCATACTGTTGGTGACAAGGCGAACATAGGTTACCTGAATATATCACTAAGGATGGAGGGGGCTGGAGCGGTGACGTTCTTCATCAAGGACTCCAACTCTACAAGTGTCCCGAACCTCTATACTAAGGAAGAGCTTCTGCCCAAGACCTGGGGTGAGTTCAAAAGGTTCAATATCACGATTGGTTATGACATGACTGACAAGGGTGATGTATTCGTAGGTGTTTCTGTGCCCTTCGAGTCATATGAATACCTGGTCAAGCCTGAGATTCTTGATAACGGGAGTGGCTATGGGTACTATTATGACAATGGTGGGTTACAAACACTCTACCCTGACAGAGACCTTAATATGACGCTCGTTTACTACGAGAACGGGTATGACCCTGTTACAACTGTTGAGTATCACCCGTCACCAATGAACACGGGGTACGACTACCTGGAGGCTTACAATGTCACTGGTAATTGTGATATCCCGTCAGGTACGAGTTTTGAGGTTCTACTTTACAACTCGGGTGTGCTAAATAAAACGGTGGTCGTCAACCAGAGCGGTATGTATGAGGTTCCAGTACACCTCTTGAACCTGAGTTGTGTTACAGTTAAGGTCTATTCTTCCTTCGAGAGTACTCCTACTATCGAGACCATCTATATCAACTTCTATCACAACAACTGTCCTAAGATAGTCCTCACGAAGCGAGAGGTGACCGTACAGCGCAATGCACCCTTCGACCTATGGGATTATGTCTCGGGGTGGGATGATGACTCTGACGAGCTTGTATGGAACGTTTCGAACGAATCTCCGAACACATCCGTGCCAATCACCTACATTATCAACATTACGCTCTCTGATGGCGGGATAAATGGGACAGTTTCCGAGCAGTTCACTCTCCACATCTTCAATAGCAGACCAGTGATAGACGATTTTACTCTCTCGTTCGTCATTGAAAAGGATGACAACATATCGTACTGGAACACTACACCTACGGACGGCGATTTCGTAGAGTTTGTATCCCCCGTTTATAACTCATCAGTTAGACTCAACGCAATAGTAAACGGGGAGGATGCTGATGGTGACAACTTGACGCTTATAGAGAATATTACTTTCAGAGGGGTGATGCCGTTCCGAAACTCTACCATAGGTACGGTCAACTTGACACTGACAGACGGGTACTTGGAGGAGTACATCGAGGTGGAGGTAGCGGTTGTCATACCCCTCTTGTATATCGACACGGTATACGATACCATCTATGTGACTGAGGAAGTACCTATCTACGTGAACAATACAATAACTGAGTACAAGGAGATTGAGGTCCCTGTCTTCATCAACAACACTGAAGAGATTGAGAAGGTAGTATTCATCAACAACACCGAATACGTATACCTCTACAATGATACGAAGTACGTCAACAGTACCAGCGAAGTTTCTCAACCTTTCAATAAGGCACTTGCGAGTTGGGTGAGAACTCCTACTGGCTCTTCCATTATAGCGGTAACTATTATCTCCCTTTTGCTTCCAGTGCTCGTCTATGTTATATACTTGTCCACCAGAAGTGGTGAACCCTTTGGTATATGGGTGAAACAGGTTGTCAAGAACAAGGTCATGACTGACGATGATGACGACCTGGAGGTCATAGAGCCTGACGATGTAGAGGAACCTGATACACCAGTCGAGGAAGATGACGAGGATGAGTGATAGTGGCGGAATGAGGGTAGAGGTTATATCTGAAAGGTCTGGCAAGACTATATCTCTCCACCCTACTAAGGTAGACCTTATGGTCGATATGTTCACTTTCATGCGTGAGCATTACAACATACTGGAGCGGGAATTTACAGTATCCAACCTTGAGTTTGTTGAGAAGGTTGAGAGGGGAGTGCTCTTTTATGATAAGTTTGATATGGCCAGGAAAGGTAGGAACTACAAGTTCGGTGGGCACGCCATACTTTTGAAGGAGGACGGTAAGCTCTACCTCTACACAAGGAAGAACGCACCCGCAGGACAAGAGGGCTGGACCTCTACTAAGAAGAGGACGAGCTTTGGGGAAGCGGTGGTAAGGTTCGAGCTTTCACCTCACAAACTCTTGCATCAATTCAAGGAGAATGTTACCTCTATATCGCCCGTGACGGACGTTTATTTCTCATTCCTCGATTGGGTTATGACGGCGGCTGTTATAGAGGCCAGAAAACAAAAGCTCAGAGAATTTACACCCAAAAGTCTAAATAGTTCAGTCCCTGAACAGTAATGGTGATTCAGTGAACCTTAAACCTATGCTAACTCACGCTAACAGGAGCACAGGCGATGCGCTCCACATATCCGAAGACGGTGTTGTAGCAATCATTGGGCGCACCATTATGGTACTTGTCAATGACTACAAGAGGCAGAGGCCGATACCACATGATAAGAGTACAGGTTTTGTGATTTTATCAGACCTGGACGACGAGGTTACGGTTCTATCACACAGTCTTGAAAATCGTCAAGTCAAAAGTGTCACGCTCTCGGAGGTAAGAGACCATCACGCAATTTTTCAGATTAATGGCAAGAAGAAGCTCAAGCTCCCTGTCATTACTAAGGCTGAAGGTCTATCTGATGCACCTTTCACTCCAGAGAGACTCAAAGGTGTCAGGGGCATCTATGGGACCAGACTTCACGAACCTAATTCTTTCAAAAGGCTTTTGAAGACCATAGAGATGTATTACGAGCAGGTCTTGTTCAGGGTTATCGAAGACGAGTTTCAGATGATATTCACTGGTGAGCGGGAGAACGGTACGAGCGGATATTATGCTATCACCATTGGTAGGATGTCAAGGTCGCCCCTACAGGAACAGAGAGGCAAACATATCACGAGAGAGATTCCAGTGATGATGGACCTTCTTGGGAAGCTCGGTAAGGACTCCGTAGTAGACATACATCTCGGAAGACATGAGAAGGACCCTAACGGGTCCCCTATAATGCTTTCGCACTCCAGCGGGGCTTATGCCTTTAGAGTGGGCTTTGAGGACGTGAAATTCTTTGAGCTTGAGAAAGACATACCACGACTGAACTGGATACATATCGATAATCCTGTCATAACATACGGGTCGCTGGTCGAGATACTGGAGGAGTTCAAGGTTGATAACGTACTCGGAGAGATAGTGCATTATTGTCTAAATGCGACATGGAGACAGTGGCGCAAGAAACAACATCGTATCAATCCCTACTACTTTGTGGTATACAACTACTATCTTGACAGTCTTTTCACAGAGCTTGGTATGACCATGCGTAAGGCAGTCGTTAAGGATGGAAAGGACGTGTTCGACTACTACGTCTACGACAACGAGATATACACCTTTGTTATTGCTGACGACCTCTTGGTCAAGAGGGTAAACGAGATGTACAGAGATGGTGATTACAAGGTCACTATCAGCAATGGCGACAAAAGGTCCCATTTCCATAATACCATCGGCAAGAAGGTATCGGTAAACAAGATTAGGACCTATACCAATAAAAGCACTAAGAACGTCGAGGTGACCATAGTTGATGCTAAGGGTCTGGACATCATAGTTGCTACCAAGGATATCACTGCTCGTATACTCGGGGAAAATCTAAAATAGCCCCAGACATATCGGACTAATGTAGATATCTGCCCTGATTTCTACACGGGGGTGTAGACTAAAAATCTGCACCCCCAACCCCTATCTTTTTATACTTCGTGTTCTCTGGAAACGTGATGGCGAAAGATAAGGCTGTACCGCTGACACCTGCAATACTCTTGGACCTCCTCTTGAAGCGAGGGGCATCTGTTTTTATGTTCAAGCTCAGAGCGCAGACTAAGCAGGGTACGGTCTATATCGAGTCTCAGGACGATATCAAGAGATTACCAAAGACTGCCATTATCAAGAAGGAGAAAGTCACTGAGACTGACAAGGTAGACCTTGAAGGTCACCCTATATTCTTCGAGGCGCAGTTTGGTCCTATTTTCTACAGGGGGGACGTTAAGTACGGCTACGAGTGGATGGTCAAGAGGCCGTGTTTCACCTATCAGGATGTTTCGACGCATCACTCGATAGGGTGGGAGATACACGACCTCTGGGGAGACATAGAGGACCTCTTGCACTCGGATGGCACACACGCTACGTTGCGAGGACAGGCTATACTGAAGGATTTCGTACCACCAGCTACCACTTACGATGCCTTCCTGATGTTGTTCGAATTATTCGGTACACAGGTTTTCGATATACCCAAGTACGGTGATATGGAGCCTTACAAGGTCAAGAACTCCTATGGTATACCAGACTTCTTTGATATCAAAAGCGTGTATCAGAAGCCACTACAGCGCATCAAGAGGTCGAGTGACCCTCTGAGGATAACGACAGAGCAACTCTCGGCGATTTACAGTGTCGAGCGTCGCTACGTGCCTTGGTACGTGAAGCAGAAGGTGATTTACTTCTACACGGACCAGGAGTTCGCAATAGACGGGTGGGGCATACCTATCAAGGTCAAACACACGAGCGCAGGTAATCTCGTGATGGAAGGTTACTACAGGGGAGTAGGATGGCGTGAAGAAGAACCCAAAAAGAAACGGAAAAAAGGAGCCCAAGAGCAGGGTGACAAATCCTCTGACCAGGCAAATGCAAGCTCTCGTTTTACAAGAGACCTCACCACAGATAGAGAACCACTCCTCGAAGAGGAGTTCGAAGAAGGAGACCTCCTCGGCATCTTCGAACAGGGGGACCTACTCGATAGTGAGGAGGATACCGATGAGACTTCATACCCTGAAGCAGAGGAGGATAGTCAATCCGAGCAATGATACACCTTACGTCTGTAGGGAGTGTCGTGAGCCTCTGAGAGTGCTCTACGTTGACTACGTAGGGTGCAAGTACCCTGGAGTAGGAGTGCCGCTATATGACCTCACACTTTCCTGTGTGAGCGGCCATAAGAGAGTCCTACAGCTCTACCCTCGTGATGGAGAGTGGCTTGCTAACTTACTGTTTACCCCTCTTGACCAAGGCTCTTTCAAGGTTTCTAAAAAGGTTGACGGTAAGTCTACTTACAAGTTCAAGACCAGTGTTCACAATCTACCGAGAGGTATGTTCTTATACTATCGCAAGTACTTCCAGAAAATAGACAAGAGTGGGGGTGACCTCCCAATATATCACAGATATCAGATTACCGACAAGGCTGGAATCGTTGCGGCCTCTCGTGAGTACAAGAAGCGGGTAGCCGCTCGTTATTGTATTTAAGCCTTGACCCAAACTTATATATCAGCCACCCTTTCTATTGGGGTCTGGTGACTGAAACTATGGCAGATAAAGGAATGTTCTGTGTTCCCGTGCCGTTTGGGAAAAGAGCGGGTCTGGCCCTACTGCCCAACTTCCTGCTCATACTGATATTTACCCTTTACGGGTACTTCATGTATGACGGGACTGACGGGGCACTGGCCGTCCTGCTCATGGTATCGGTCATGGCGATTGCGAGTCTCGTAGCTTTCGTCCCCTACTTTGGGGTCGTAATCTACGGGCTGGCGAGCTACTTCTGGCTCATGCCGCACGTCATTGACACTACCACTCTCCCAGATGGATTCACCGATGACTGGATATATTGGGGTATCCTCCTCGTGTATCTGATACTCGGTGTAATCTATACCTATCTCGGTACGATAGCATGGCGAGAGCGCAAGAAGTAAGGTCAGGAGACCCCTCTTGCACGGTTCAGGTCTCCATGACCTGAACCTTTTTATATTTCCTTTCTTTCTAACTTTTTATGATACCAGAACTCCCGTACCGTGCTATCTACAGTTACCTCTTAACAGTGGAAGGCGTAGATAACCTGGCACGGGCGATGGGTATAGAGTCCTCAATGCTTGTAGTACCAAATGACTCAATTAAACGTGAGGTTGTCAACTACTATGAGCACTACAAGGGTGAGAGACATGAGCTTATCAATATGAGTGAGTTTCTTGACCATCCAGAGGCGAGTGAGTTCTGGCTTATGGTACATAGGACTACTGGTCGTAAGTTCGTGTATCTCAAGCACGAGGGCCTTACTGAGTTCGAGAGTATGAACCATATATGCACTGTCCGTGGTATGTGGGACTTGTCGTTCTTCAAACCGATAACGGCCCAGAGATACAGGTTGGACACTAAATATCGCTTTTCCACTATGATGAAAGAGGGCGCACGTTACTCAGTTTTGAAACCCTATCTGCGTCGCATAGATGGGACAGTATACCCGATATCGTATGTCTTCTTCAAGTATGAGGTCGCCTGTGATGATGGCTATGCGAGAGGCATGACAGAAATATACAAGTTCAAGCATGGTGAGAGTAGAGAGTCCATACAGAGACCATTTCAAGAGTTCCTCAAGAAGCTCCAAAGTATAACAATAGAGCATGGCTCGAAGGTAGCCTATGTGACTTTCTATATCGAGTTCCCCCTCTTGTCACAGAGGTCAATCCCATACGATTCCAGAGGTGAGGTGAGTGCTTCCGATTACAATAAAGCAAAGCGTAGTTGAGTATCTTTTGTTCCATGAGATGGCTACCACTAACGAGGCCGCTGATATTCTCGTGGAGGATGTTCTCCAGGACGTTATCAACTACGAGAATGTATTCGTGGTGTGCTGGAAAGAACTGACTATGCTCGTGTACAGAACTATCTATAAGGGCGTGGTGACCTTTCCCCTTGAGGATTATGAGGTACGCAAGAGTAGCAGAACTGTGTGGCTCAAGACCAAGCCGATGTCGTTTACCTATGTTTTCTCATTCATTGGTGATGACTTTCTCATGAAGGGTATCGGTGACTTGACGGTAACTCTTAAAACCAAGAATGGAGCGGAGTATATGGTAGAGCCAGATGAGACGGTTCATACCGCCTACGAGATAGGAAAGCTCCTTGGTCACAATAAGCTGAAGAAAGAAGATGTGGACACCATCAAATTGGACTTCGTGCTACCTGTTTTCCTGGTTTGAGTATATAAATTTTTTTCCGAGCCTTTATATTGTATTGCTACACTCGTATCATCCACAAGGTGATATGTCATGTCAATTAAAGGCTTCAGGGATAACCCACTTAGGCACGGGCTCAGTGCACGAGGAATACCGCATCAGAAGAGTTTTGCTCTCAAGAGCGAGTACTACGACAAGGTGGCTCAGGGTGAGGAGGTCAAGTGTGCTCTGAACTCCAAGAGACAGCTTTCTTGCGAGCTATTCAAGACCAAGCCGTATGAACCTGGTAAGGACCCCTATCACGACCTCGACAAGCAGGTACGTGTCGGTAAGAAGGTCTCCAACCTCGAACAGGTCAAGACCACCGACATCAGCGATATCTGGGTAAAGGAGGGCGGAAAGGTCATCATCAGGAGATGGAACAAGGAACCGCTGATAGTAGCGGTCAACGAGTACCCTGACGGCAAAGGCGGGACCAAGAGACATATGAACGTATTCCCAGACAACAGGAAGCACAAGAGCAGTGCTGGTATTACCGCTGGCAAAGGCCCTTCTATCTAAGAACGGTGATGCCAATGCTGAAGAAGGGATACCAGGGCGACCCTCTGGTTCATGGTCTCAGTGCGAGAGGAATACCGAGTCAGAAGAGCTTTGCTATCAAACCTCCTCTTGCGGCTCCTAATATAGTCGCACCCCCATCAGTAGGACATTTTACAATGTCACAAGAGCCGAACTCGTTCTTCATACCCCAGGAGAAGAGCGAGCATAGGGACAACATGGTTAGAGATTATTTGAAGACCATAGGGTCGAAGTTGGACCCTTATTGGGACGCTGACTTCTCCGAGGACGTTGAAACTTATAGGCAGGACGGGCGGGATTACTATTCTACCAACGTCTCACTTCTCTACGCCAAAAACGGATTCGTTGATATGGACGAGGTTGAGAAGGTTATCAAGAGTCTCAATGTCCCTGATGACATAAAAGAGGAACTGGAAGATGAGTTCGACTCCAGCTATGTCGAGGGCACGTACTACGACTGGATTGAGCGTGAACAGGACGATATAAGGGACCTCTTCCAGAGCGGAGGGAAAAACCATTTCACTGAGCGCAAGTGGTGGATGGAAAATGTCATGGCCAAAATAGAGGCTGGCGAAAAGACGAGCTACCCCGCCATCAACGAACTACCAACCAAGGAGGAGAAGAAGAAACTCTTGGAGGAGTGGATGGCTGAGGCTGAGTTGTATCTCGATGCCTTCGAGATAGTCGAGGCTGATAGTGTTGGCTTCTACGGGCGTGGTGGGAAACACTTCGGGTTCAAGGCGGATACCAGTGAGCTTCAGTACAAGGCCGAGGAAATCCAGGAGATGATAGACAATCTGGTTTACTACAACTTGGAAGGTGCTGAGACCAAGGACGTGGTTCGCCAGATTCGCCAGATAGAGGTGGAGCAAAGGGAACTGGAGAAGATGGCCGACAAGTTCGTTGACAAGATAAATCTCTTGCTCAATTACGTCAAAAATATGTCCAAGGGCCTCGACTTCAACGCTGAGATGAAATACATCATCGAGATGAAGGCCGACGAGATAGTCGATGACAGGGCGCAAGAGGAGATAAGGAGGAAGAGGTCGGAGAACATGACTCTCGATGCTTTTGCCTCCAAGCAGAAGCATAAAGGGGAGGAACCAGAGTTAATCGACCTCCTCTTGAGCGACCTGAGCGGTGGTGACAGTCTCGAACACCCAGATGACTACGGGTTCTACTCCGTTCCTAAACAGCCAACCATTGTGAAGGTGGAGCCTGTAGACCCTCAACTCAAGAACGTGGAGAAGGTAGTCACCATACAGAGAGGCAAGAGGCGGTGGCAGATATCGGCTATCAGAAGGGTGGACGGTAAGGGCCTGTTCTATCTTGTGAAGACCAACAGCACAAGGAAGCAGTTCGGCAAGGTGATAGGTACAAAGTCCGACCTCTTGGAGCAGTATCCCTCTATCAAGGGCGAGATACAGGAGAACGTACCAGGGCGACGCTCATGAGCAAAAACAATGGATTCGAGAAGGAACCCGCAAGGCACGGGCTATGCGCTAAGGGTATTCCTAATCAGAGGTCTTTCGGTCAGCCAGCATATCCATGTGACAAGGTGGTGCTACACCCACCTAACAAACCCCCTGTGGAACCCTCTGTTGTTACAAGGAGGGTACGTTACTACGCACACCATAAGCCCTCTGGTAAGTCCTTCTGTCGGGAGACAGAGGTCATGAACGACCAGCAACTTCTTGATGCTATGGAGAGTTGGAATAGGCAGAAGGATTGGGAGTATACTCTGAGTGAACCTCTCAGCCTCAAGCGTCAAGGAGCCTTCGGCCTTGCGGCCTTCAACGACGGCAAGCTCATTTACATGAACAAGAGGGATATTCAGGCACTGGTGAGGAACGGGAGGCTTGCCAGGCCGAGTGTAGAAATTAGACTTCCTGATGTGGACCGCCAGGAGCTTTCAAGGCAGTGTCCAGTAGCTTTCGATTAATACAATAAGAGGTGAAGAGCAATGAAAAAGAGCAATGGATTCAGGAACAATCCCCAGAGACACGGCCTCTCGGCGAGAGGTATCCCTAACCAGAATAGGTTCTCCTATCCTGGTGACATGAGTGACAGGGATATCATGGACGCTGAGATGCGGAAGGTAAACGCCGTTCTGCGTGATGCGAAGCCTGGTCTCAGAAGGGATGTGGAAAAGGTCGTTAACTCTGGCGTGTTCAAGAAGGAAGATATGAGCACTCAGAACTATGACATAGCGAGAGCTATTATCAAAGACCATTTCGAGGACCAGAAGCCGATGACGGACAAGGAGAGAAAGGTTCATCGGAAGGTTGCTGGTGTCTTCGGAGAACCGCAGGTTTTCGCCGCACCCCAGAAGAGTGGGAGAGTTACTGTCACTAAGGGTGGTAACAGGGTCAAGAGGGACAAGTGGGACTCGAAGAAAGGGAACTATCTCAACCTCGGCAAGTCGGTCCCTGACAAGGGTGAACCTGGATTCGACACCGTAGCGGATGTCAGAAACGATACCAGGGCCAGCAAGGAAGCTCTTCAGAAGGGCTACATCGACAGGAAGACTTTCAATGCGAGGACACTGAGGGCCAAGGCCATCGTTGAGCAGACCAAGAAAGGAGAACTGGCTGACAATAACAAGAAGGTCAAGGCCATCATGTACATCAACGACTACAGAGAGGACGTTGGTATGGGACCTCTTGACACGTCACCAAAGCCCCCACGTCCTACTCCGAAGCAGGATGCGGCCTCTACCAAGACCGCCAAAACGCTCCCGAGGAGAGACAACGGTAGGTGGTGCAAGAAGGGAAGCTCTTGCGGTAAGAAGAAGGCGGCCAAACCCAAGAAGAAGGTTGCCAAGAAGAAGAAGGCCGCACCAAGGAAGCAGACCAAGCGTACCGCTCCCAAGAAGAAAGCTAAGAGGGAATCGACTCCCAAGAGGTCTTCACGACAGTCCTGCGAGAAGCTCAAGTTCCTGGAAGGCCGTTATGTCTGCAAGTTCAACAGATGGGTAGACGGCCTCTGAGGTGGTCGTCATGCCTTGGACAAAAGATAGTGAGAGACATCGGCTCGCTCAGGCTGGTGTCTTCTCACAAACCTCATACGCACCGCAACAGGCCCCATACACTGATGACGCTTACCCTGTACAGCGTACTGTTAGTGAAGAAGAGATGCTTATGCAGGGTGCTATGACTGGTTCGCAAGAGCTTTCCAGGGCTCTTGAAGAGAGAGACGGAGAGAGAATGACAGTGCGGGAACAGGCTCTCCGAGGTAGTCGAGCCATTGAGACTACTGCGGTATCAGTTGGGTCAACTGTTGTGCCTGGTTTTGATGTGCTCTGGGAGGGCACAGGTAAGATACCGCTTACTAACCCTTGGCTGATGAAACAGCAGAGGGAATACCTCCAGAAGAGGATAGACCAAGGTTACGTTCGAGGTCTACAGCTCGGTATGTTTTCAGGTGGCGAGTTGGGACTCGTAGAGCACGGGGAGTACGAGGACGATATGCACTACATCCGTATCTACAAGGGACCGAAGAGTACTGAGGTTCGCAAGGAGTTTCGCAACAAGGACCCTGTAAAGCTCGAAAGACAATTCGAAGAGTACATCAACCGAGAGCTTTAGAGACCAGTGCTTTCTACGTATTGTCTTGGAAAACCAGTGCAACGCTGGACCTATTATAAGCTCGCTCACCAATATTCAAGCGGTGATGCGAAGATATGGTCACGAAAAAAGCAGAAGCATGGTTTGAAGTGGACACGAAAGGACTGCGAGCGATACAGGCGGGTAAGCCCCTGTTCTACATAGTTAGGGAACTTATTCAGAACGCCTTCGATGAAGACGTTACTGAGGTAATCCTGACTATAATGCACGCCAAGGACAGGACGGTAATCTCGTGCGAGGACAACTCGCCCATCGGGTTCAGGGACCTGCGGGACGCATACACGATGTACAGGAACTGCTACAAGCGTCCCGACCCGACCAAGAGGGGACGGTTCGACGTTGGGGAGAAGCAAGCTATCTCCCTGGCGACGTGGGCTCAGATAGAGACCACAGTGGGGACTGTCACTTTCGACAACGAGGGAAGGCACGTGTCCGACGAGAAGAGAAAGGCTGGAAGTATGGTCACTCTTCACGTGGACATGACCAGGGCCGAGTACGAGGCGACTCTCGACTTCGTGAAGACCATTATAGTGCCTGACGGTATCAAGATGGTTCTGAACGGTGTCGCACTGCCCCACAAGGAGGCGAGAACCGAGTTCGAGACGATACTCACAACTGAACTCCTCAAGGGCGATAGGCTGGTCAAGTCGAAGAGAAAGACCAAGGTCGTGGTCTATGAGGACGACGAGACTTGGCTCTACGAGATGGGCATCCCTGTCTGTGAGATAGAGTGTGCCTACTCTCTCGACGTGGACCAGCGTATCCCTCTTGGAGTGGACAGGGACAAAGTGTCGGGAGCCTACCTCCAGGACCTCTACGCAGAGGTTCTAAACCACACGTTCGATGATATCGACGAGGACACTGTGGGTGAGAGGTGGGTCCGAGAGGGCATGAGTGATGAGAGGGTCTCGGCAGAGGCTGTCGATAAGGTCATGACTACCCGATACGGCGAGAAGCGGTGCACCTACACGCCTGGAGACCCGCAAGCGAACGACAGGGCCATCATCGAGGGTTACACCCTTGTAAGGGGCGGCGAGCTAAGCAAGGATGAGTTCGATAACATCAAGAAGCACAACAAGGTGAGGTCGTCTCACGACCTTTTCGGACTTACACCAGGGAACGCCAAGGACGTGAAGCCGAACAAGAGCATGAGGACCGTGGAGGCTATTGCCAAGAAAATAGCCTGGGAGACGGAGCGCATCAGGATAGGTGTCAGGTTCGTCAACCTCCCGAAGGGTCACCCCGCATGGTTCGGTGGTAAAACCTTGACATTCAATGTCCAGGTACTCGGTAGGGGCTTCTTCACGAAGCCTGTGTGCGTCGATGTCATCGACCTCATCATCCACGAAGTGGCACACTACTACGGGATGCACACCGAGAGGGCGTATCTCGATGCCATCACTCGTATCGGGGCCAAGCTCGCTCTGAAGGTTCGCAAGGACCCCAAGTTCTTCGATGTCGAGGTCCAGTAGGACCTCGTTTTATTTTTTTTTTTTTTTTTTTTTTATCTCGAAACCTTTATTAGGGACCCCACCAATCTCCCTGGAGATGAACAGAGCAACTCTCTTAGCATCCAGTTCGGGACTATCATCGTTGTCCCTTCTTAGTCTGTAGAAGGACTGGCTGGAGAGAGTTGGAGTATCATCGTGTGCTTTTCCCTGATGCGTCTTCCAAGAGGAGTCTCGCTGTTCTGCGGCTCTCTCCGTCGAAGATGCACGGGTGGCTGAGTCAGGCTAAAGCGTTCGCCTTGAGAGCGTTTGACCCTCTTGGGTTTGCAGGTTCGAATCCTGTCCCGTGCGCCTTTCCTTCTTACATACTATCATAGAGCGCAGGGGTGGTCGAGAGGTCGAAGACGGGGGATTCAAAATCCTCTACCATAGGTCCCGTCCCAGGTTCGAGTCCTGGTCCCTGCACCACGGCAGAGTGTCCGAGCGGCGAAGGAGGGCGGCTTAAAACCGCCTACATAGGCCACGTCAGGGGTTCGAGTCCCCTCTCTGCCTTCACAAGCAACGGGGGAGTAGCCAAGTGGTCGAAGGCGGTGCGCTCAGAACGCACTACATAGGCAACGTCACAGGTTCAAATCCTGTCTCCCCTACCATTTCATGGAGAGGTAGCCGAGCCTGGTCGAAGGCGGCAGGTCGAGGACCTGCTACATAGGCAACATCGGGGGTTCAAATCCCCCCCTCTCTACCATTTGCCAGGATGACCGAGCGGTAAGGTGGCGGTTTGCTAAGCCGTAGGGCCAGTGGCCCCGCAGGTTCAAATCCTGCTCCTGGCGTTATCTTTTTATATTTCGTACTCCATCGCCTATCATGGTCAAAAGTATCTATCATTACAAGTCGTCCCGTGGTTGTAGTACTCGGTTCTAACGAGTACGGGCGGCTCAATTATGCCGCCACAACCAGAGGTGACAAGCGGATGACGATAGACTACGACGAGATAGATTTTGATTGCCAGGGCAAGAACAGGAACTTCTACAGGTTTGACCCGAGACCTCGCAAGATGATACGAAGGAAGAACCATCATCTAAACGACCCAGAGTACAACTACTGGAGAGGGTACTCTACTGCCAAGAACAAGAACCCGAGGTCGAACCATTGGAAGCTGAAGAACGCCGTCAGGAGGATGAGAAAGGCGAAGGGGCGGTAGTTTTTTATACAATGTTAGACAATATAATCACATCACGCTTTCCTCCCCCATCCATACCATACCAAGAGGCTGGAGCCGTCTTTTTTACTCTGGGCGGCTCCAGTCCAACCTTGTTTTCGTTGGTCCGAAACCTTTTTATATTTCAGGCTTTTTTGATTATGTATGAGCTACCGATATGAGACCAGAGTTGGGGTAGTCCAGAGCGATGTGACTACACATTTCCTACTCTCTCGTATGTGCCTTGGTGCTACCCGAGTGTTCAACTCTGCCTTATGGTACTCAAGACAGCAGTGGGAACAGGTGGGTAAGATTCCGACAGGCTACGACCTTGAGAAGGTGGTGAAAGACCTTTACTGGCACAAGCAGATACCTGCCTCTGTATCTTGCTACACGGCGCAGGAGGTGGGTCGCTCTTACAAATCGTGGTTCGCACTCAAGAAGAAAGACCCGAAGGCAATGCCACCCATGTTCAGGAGGAAGGACTGCCTGTCGCCAATGACATACAGGCCAGGTACGTACAGTATCACAAGTGTGGACCCTCTGCACTCGAAAATAGACCTTGCACTTGGTCAAAAGTTTAAGTCTGACATCGGTTACCCGTACAAGAGATTGAGTGCGGATATAAGGTGGAACTCTCCATTACCAGAGGGGGACTACACAATCGCCCTCTTGGAGGTTGTTCCGTCCGATAGGGATGTCTCACAGAATGACCACTTTGAAATTCATATTAAGGTTAAGTTAGAGGAGCGATGGCGTGAGGAGGGTCAGGTTATGTTCATAGACCTTGGTGTTGTCAATCCCATTGTCTCGATGACAGAGGCAGGGCGTGTAGACATTTTCAAGGGCGGCTCTATTTTGAGCAATATTAGATATTGGAACAGGGTGTTATCGCACTTGTCCGAGCGTGTTATGAAAGAGTCTAACAAAAAATACTCAAAGAAGATTAAGTGGGCCTACAAAAAGAGAAACGCTCAGATTAACCAGAAACTACATTCATTAGTAAATACTTTTGTTGAAGTATGCAAAGACGAAAACGTTAAGGAGGTGGTAGTTGGAGACTTCAAAGGTATGAAGAAACAAGCAAGTGAGACGTGGAGACGTAACCCAAGCGAAAAAGACAAGTCCAGAATGAAGACAGAAGATAGTCCTGGCAGTAGTAAGGAGATGCAGAAGGTTATGCAATTTCCAGTACAGCGGATGGTCTCAATTCTGGAATACAAACTGGCAAGGGAAGGTATTCGATTAGTAACACAGGACGAGAGCGGTACGTCTACAGGCCGTTGCTTCGTCTGTGGTCATCGGTACACTACTGATAAGGCACGTGTGAAGCGAGGTCTTTTCAAGTGCGAGCACTGTAGGAACCTGGTCAATGCCGACATTAATGGTGTTGGCAATCAGCGTGCTCGTTACCTCGGTCTCGAAAGTACTAATGGCGTGCTTGATGAGGGTCTCTCAGTATGGGAGTCGAACGTATGGCGTTGGTGTGATGAGAACAGATGGAAACTTGCTCACGTTGCGAGAGGCCATGTGACATTCAAAACCCCTGTAGGCTCTCGACATATAAACTTTCCTAATAACCAGCAAGGTATCTCTGTCAAGGGTAACAACCCTTGAGGAGTAGTAGCGGCACTACACCGCTCGTGGAGCGTTATGCGCTGGCCACAAATCTCAGCTTAATAAGCCCTCGCAATATACGTGAGTTGTGACGGAGGATGTAGGCAGTGGACCCAAGTAGAGTATCCTGTTGACGGGCGGACTCGCAATACACGTAGTTGTGGCGGAGGATGTAGGGATTCTCGGGTTGAAGGGCAAGGACCGACCCGCCGTTGGGAAAAATGGTATATACTTCTCAGTTCTATGTACTCTCATGCTCCCTATTGGACACTTCGCTCTTGGGTACTGCATCGTCATGGCTGTGCTCCTCTTGACACGGACCTATCGCTTCGTTCTTCGTGACGGGGCCTTAGCCGCTCTTGGAGGGCTTCTCGCCATGCTACCCGACGCTCCCTACGTCTTCTTGGGTGAGCACGCCTCGTGGCACGACAGCCCCATTATGAACATTTTCTTTTTTCATCAGTGGTTCGACGTGCTCTTGAGAGATGACTATCTCGTGTTCCCCGCTATCCTGATAGCTATCGCAGTCCTCTTGACAGGGGTGCTCTGGATGGTTGATAAGGACCACAGTAAGGTCATCGAGAAGTGAACACGTAAACTTTTTATAGTACCGTGCCGATAGTCCTGTGGTTACTAACATGAACGTAATCCCAACCTTCACGGAAAGAGTCGATAGGTGGCAGGAGCGACCCTGCCGCCATCCGCAAGTACTCTAATTTTGAGAAGGAAGAGTTGGGAACATAGTGTAGCCTGGTTTATCACGGTGGTCTCCAAAACCACTTACATCGGTTCGAATCCGATTGTTCCCACTCTATTTTCTCGAAATTTTTGTACCACGAGAAGCAACAGAGTGGGCCTGTAGGGTAGCTTGGATATCCTGTTGGACTCCTAATCCATTGACAGCGGTTCAAATCCGCTCAGGTCCGTTACCAAGAGCAAGCTCCCGTAGTGTAATGGGAAAATCATCCTTGCCTTTCAAGCAAGGGAATCGAGTTCGAATCTCGGCGGGAGTATGGGCGTGTATCCGAGCCTGGACAAGGTGCGGGTCTTCTAAACCCGTTTGCAGGGGTTCAAATCCCCTCACGCCCACCATCAGCAAGCATGGGCGCATAGTCTAACCTGGATAGGACACCTGGCTACGGACCAGGCAATGGGAGTTCGAATCTCTCTGCGCTCACTAAACATAAGCAAAATGTGGCGGTAGCCGTCGAACGTACCTCTGGTTCCTGACGAGGAACCAAGTCGGGCACAACAAGTAGGCGGAGCGATTAACCTCAAGTCCGAAGTATCTGGGCTGAAACAATGTGGTTGAAGTCCACCCCATGTATCTCGGTGGGTAGGTCATGTGCATGACGATGTGCAGTGACCGATACAATCCAGGTATGAGGTCTCCGAGGGAGAAATAAAGTGGGTTAAATTCCCACCCGCCGCACTATGGGGACGTGGTGTAGCTTGGACCAGCACCCCTGGTTTGGGACCAGGAAACCACAGTTCGAATCTGTGCGTCCCCATTACCCCTCTTGGGGGTGAGTGAGATGAGCAAGCAAAAACAAACGTCAGACGCAAACAAGGCAATCAAGAACACAGCGAAGGTTCACCTTGACATCAACCACGGTAGGCTTGATGCTGAAGTGGTAATCAACGGTGTTGGCGTTAAGTTCCTCCGTGAGATGGACGCAGACGCAGAGGTGAAGATGAACAAGGTGGTCGAGAGCTTGATGACTCTCGTCCCTACCCCGTCGTACCCGACACCTGATGAGCCTGAAGTTTGGCGTGACCAAGAATCTACTAATGATACCGTGACCCCCACGGTATCTCCTATGGCGGGAGTGGTGTAGTCGGTAGCATCGGAGGTTGTGGGCCTCCAGGGTTGGGTTCGAGTCCCGACTCCCGCCCTCTTGAAACCACTGATAGGGTGGCCGAGCCAGGTAAGGCGATAGGTTGCAGACCTGTTGTCTTAGACATCGGGAGTTCAAATCTCCCCCCTATCTCCACTCGCACTCGCAACAGACACATGATTTCCAGTGGAAGTCGAGACCACACACTGTTGCCACTGGAAACATAGCCAGTCAATTTACAGTGGCAGTGGTGTCACCACACTGTTTCCACTGTAGCAAGCATGGGGCAGTAGTCAAGCCAGGTTATTGACAACACCCTTACAAGGTGTAGGTCGGCGGTTCGAATCCGTCCTGCCCTATTTCCCATACGCATTGGCCCCTTGGTGTAAGTGGACAACATATCGGGCTTTGGACCCGATGCTCTTGGTTCGAATCCAAGAGGGGCTACTATGAAGTGCCAGTTCGTTGGCGGTGTCCACGTGGACAAACATCTGCCCAACCCCGAGGACTATGAGTGCCATGAGGAGGCTACCCATACCCTTGTGGGTAATCACAAGCAGTGGCACTTCTGTCAGAAGCACTTTGAAGAGGCCAGTGACTTCAAGGACTCTGCAAAGCACGAAACAGCAAGCATATAGCCCCTTGGTGTAATCAGCAACATACCAGGCTCTGGACCTGGAGAAGGCGGGGCAGAACCGTCAGGGGCTGTTAGACAATAAGCAACAAGACGCTCCCGTAGTGTAGTGGTCAACCATTTGAGGTTCTCACCCTCAAGCCTGGGGTTCGAATCCCCACGGGAGTACTCATACGCCTCCGTAGTGTAGCGGTCATCATCTTGGTTTGTCAGGCCAGGGACTTGGGTTCAAATCCCAACGGGGGCGTTCTTTTTCTCAAAGTTTTTATACCTCAAGAGCTTACTCATTATTGGCGAAAAAGTGGTCCCTACCGTGGATAGATAGCCTGTCAATCAGCGGTGGTGGAACATCGCAATCCCAAAGCCATCTGGGATAGACCTCAGCGGCGGAGCGTGGTCACATCAGATACACCCGTGACCACAGAGTCCGTCGATGGGACCGCCGAGCGGTGATACGCCGCTCTCGCCACTTTTAATATTATAAGTTTTTGGGTACACCTTATATACTTCTGGTATGATTGTCTTATATCAAGGTGGCTTTATGACCAAGAAAAAGGGCTTTCGAGGCAATCCCCAGACACACAGGCTCAATGCACACGGAATACATAACGAGAGGGCTTTTGCCTCCTCTTCACCAAGCATGATAAACGTGCAAGCTCGTGCTGTCACACCCATACAAAAGAGCCACAGTTACTCAGACAGGTCAGAACCCTCTGGTAAGGTCAACAACGGTGGCTACGTGGACGAGTACCTTGTGTTGGTCGAGAAGAAGACGGTGGAAGAGGCTACAATCAAGCCTGGTGACGAGATAGAGATGACCTTCGCAGGGGCTCCCAATGATTTCCCGAGGCCCTGGACTCTCGTTAGTGCCAGGGACGAGTACTCTACGGTATCCTACAGCAACACCCCAACCGTAGTAGTGCGTGCGGCCAATGGCAAGGAGATGACTCTCAAGAACGCACAGGTGTATAGCCCACACAAGCCCGAGAAGTCGTTCGGGTATTGGGTCAAGCCCAAGGGCCTCCCCCCGAGATACGAAAAGTACGTGACCATCCAGGACGAGGTAACTCTCCTCGAACTCATAAAGAAAGAGGACCAAGGCGGTATCAACGAGTACATAGAGAAGATGTACGAGAGGTCTGGAATAGACAAGAAGAAATACCCGCTCAACTTCTTCAGGGTGGATGTCATTAACGGTCTCTGGTACAAGGGACTCGTGAAGCAAAAGAACAGTCGCATGGCTATCTCCAAGCATGGTGAGAAGGTTCTCAAGAGTGGGGCTTTCGGCTCTGCTCAGATGCGTGATTGGGAGAAGAACAAGGTTGTTAAGATGGACGATGAGGACATCGAGATATTCGATGCCAAAACCCAGAAAATGATACGCAAGTACATGAAGAAGGGTAACCTCTACTATATGTTCGGCTTCCTGGTCTTCGAAGATGACAAGTCTCTACGTATCGTCGGAGAGAACGACTCTTATGATGATTACACTATCAGGATGAGAACCAAGGACTTTGATAAGGTGTACGATAGACTGGAGAACGCAGACGGTGGCGTTTACGCCACAACCGAAGGCTGGAAGTGATGATATGGCGGACTTCTTTCAAACAGTGGGACTTGGAATTGCTGTAGGTATCTCCGTAGTACTCGGCTTGATACTCGGGTGGGCCATGTACTTTAACGCTAAGAAGTGCGGCAGGAGCACGGTCTGGGGCATAGCCTACATCATATTCTCGCCAGTGATGACACTCTTGAGCTTCCTGGGGTTCCCAGGAGCATGGGCTTTCGCCTACCTTCCCTGGCTCATCATAGTCGGATACCTCTTGACAGGGGCCAACAAGTGCTCGACGTGAGACGATGTACAAGGCCGCCCTCCTTGGTCTAATTACTCTCCTGGTACTCGCACCATTGTGTATACTTGTAATTGAAGAGTTCAGGGACCAGCCAGACATAGAGGAGACGACTACACTCGATTGGTGGTCTGTAGTTCACTTCGGCTCAGGCGTGGTGCTCTTTCTGGTCCTATCAAGGATTGGATTTTCGCCGAGAGCGAATATCATAGTCACTACTGTGCTTGGCTGTCTGTTTGAGGTGGTCGAGCACCTCCTCATTGAACCTCTTGCCATGTTTGGTGGTAGAGAGCTGGTTTTCAATATAGGGGCAGATATGCTCCTCGTCTATTTGGGTGCTATCACGGCGATGTGGATATGGTGTCGCAAGACAGAGTGCCCTCTTGATGTTTAGTGAGAGTACTCTGAATAGGTTGAGTAGGCAAGTGCACCCTGTATCAAGAGGACTATCTCATCGACGACCCTCTTGTACTTCTTGATATCAATGCAGTGGATACCGCCAACGTTGACGTGGCCGCCTCCACCGTATCTCTTCATGATGTCACCGATGTTTGGGACTGTGCGCTTCTGGTCCTTCTTGAATATGTTCATGCCAACGTTCATCCTCACGAACTCGGGAGAGTCGCCGTAGAAGCTCACGCTGATGAGATACTCCACCTCGGGGTACTCAGCGTATATCTCGTACAGGCTATCGGAGAACCCTGGTATGTCGCATACGTCAAGGACGGCTACACCATGCTCCCTGATATCGAGCCTCCTCTTGGTGATGTCCTTGAACGACTTTTGCTTGTCCCTCTTGTCGAAGAACCGCCTCTTGGCCCAATCGCTGTTAGCTATATCGCTAAAGCTCTTGCCTCTCATAAGCTCTGATATGACCCAACGCCTGTAGTCGTCGTCCTCTCTTCTATTTCCGCTCCTGAGCGTGATGGAGATGATACCAGCGGTGCTCGGGTTGAGTACCTCCTCTGGTGTCAGGTCCCCGCTGTCTATCTTGTTGGTGTACTTCAGGATAGACTGGAACCTCCTGTTGCACGGTAACTTGGAGGCGTACATCCTGTATATGACGGCGGCACAGCTCGGCTCAAGGAACCAGTGCCAGACACCGATACTGTCGTCGTTAGAGTCGATGTTAGGCTTGTTCGAAATGTGGTGGTCGGCCCAAAGCCCTGCTACTTTCGGTTGCGGGAGGTCGCAGACGATATCCCTCTTGGTCGTGTAGACCTGCCCTGCTTTCATATCGTTCGGGGTAGTGAAAATAATGTTCTCCACAGGTATCTTGAATATGGTAGCCATGAAGAACCCACTTATCACCCCGTCGAGGTCGTCGTGTGTAATTATTCTGTCGTATTTGCACATAGGCATCACCACTGATATTGGTGTCAGGAGTTATAATGGGTCGGCGGGAAGCTCGTGTTTTGAAGACAATAGAAGTGCACCGCCCTTCCCAAAACCTTATTTACTTCGACCCTCTCTTGATGCTTGATGATAGTCGATGACGTGGAAATGGGAAAAGCTGGAGGCACAACTCCTGGCAGTCCGAGCCATAAAGGACTACGCAGTTGTGTCTGGGGGCCTCGCATGGCATTTAATGTCGCCGCCCCACGAAGAGAACAAGAAGGTCCACGACCACTCTGATGTGGACTTATTCATAATCCCAGAACACTTCGCCACCGCTATTGAAATTCTGAAGAGCATGGACTTCCACCGATGGTGGACCAGGTACGATAACATCACTCCCAACTTCTACAGGTATGGTAAGACCACTACCTGGACCAACGGCAAGAGGGTGAAAACCGAGCTTGACCTATTCGTCCGTAAGATGCCATACCGCATGGTAGGTGAGTTCAAGGTCATAACACCAGAGGCTCTATTACCTCTGTATCAGGAGTGCCACTCAAGTTCGAGATGTGTAGCCGTACAGTCGGCAATACAGCTCATGAAGAACGGGATAGACCCTCTTGGGCGAATTGAATTAGTGGAGGGGATACCATGCCGACACTCTTGAGCAGGAAGGACTTTCGAGAGGGAGTCTTCAGAAGGGACGGCGGGGTATGCGTTGTTTGCGGTGAGAAGGCCGCAGATGCCCATCACATCGTTGAGCGTGCCTTATGGAATGATGAGGGCTACTACATGGAGAACGGGGCCTCAGTGTGCACTAAGCACCATCTCCTTGCCGAGAGCAATCACATACCTCCCTGTGTCGTGAGGAGGTACGCTGGTATCAAGGATACTGTGGTCCCGAAGAGCTTCGACCCTACTCTTGAGTACGATAAGTGGGGCAAGCCGTTCGTGAACCCGACCAGGGACGACATCAAGTACCCTTCCACCTTCTATCTGAACTTTTCACCAAGTCAGTATGATGAGGAGGGGAAGGCTGAGAACGTAGACAACAAGGACTTCGCCAGGGTCCCTCTTGTAGCCACTATCAAGATGGACGGGGCCTGTTGTAAGCTGACACCAGATTACGTGGCCGCTCGTAATGGTTCGCACGCCACCAAGAAGAGCTTCGATATGCTCAAGGCTATGCACCCGAGTTTCAAGTACCTGATACCACAGAACGTGAGGGTATTTGCAGAGTGGCTTTACAAGAAACACTCGATACATTACACGGATGACATGGCACTCGGCTCCCTCTTGCAGGTTTTCGGAGTTTACTACGTCGATAAGAGGATATGGGGGTCATGGGACGAGGTAGAGGCAATGGCCGCTACTCTTGGGTTTCCCACCGTTCCTGTTATTTCGAAGTTCGAGGTCGATACCGAGTGGGAGTTCGCCAACAGGGTATCTAAGATGGCCGAGGACATCGTTGCACAGGGTCACGAGGGTCTTGTGGTCAGGAACGCCTTCGCCTTTCATTACGGGCAGTTCGGACGCTTCATGGGCAAGTACGTTCGTGCTAATCATATTCAGATAAAGGACGAAGACGAGCGTACTATCATACGGAACGAGACTGTTTGAGCATCGTCCCACAACCCTTAAATATCATCGAGACATAATCAAGAGGGAGCAGAGATGACTCACTTTACCTATATCGGGACCGCTATAACGGGCGGAACATACGCCAAAACCGCAATTAAGAGCGGTAATGGGCAGTAGAATCCCGATGAAGGTGAAGTTCTTGTAGAAATTTTTTCTGCGTCGCTGAAATTTTTCAAAGAGGGCCTCGCCCTCTCGGTGTTCTTCTTCCATTAGTCGCTCGTAGAGATTGGACCCGTGGCCAAGTTAGGGACGGCAGTGGGCTTTTAACCCACCAAATCCAGGGTTCGAATCCCTGCGGGTCCGCTCTATTTTGTGGGTCCATAGCTCAGTTAGGTTGAGCAGGGGACTCTTAATCCCAAGGTCGGGGGTTCAAATCCCTCTGGACCCATTGACCCGAGGTTTACGTCGCAGGGCTGTATCGCAGGTTGCGACGAGGATGAGGTGGCGACATCCTTCACTCACCTGCGTCGATACGCAACCATGTCACTGTGGCCAAACGGTGAAGGCACTCGGCTGTTAACCGAGAGATTGCAGGTTCGAATCCTGTCGGTGACGTTCAATCATACGCAAGCACGGGTGGCCAAGTTGGTAAGGCACTCATCAGGGTGGTGCAAGTCCACGTACAAAATAATCAGCACTGTTGAGAAGGACCGTGGGTTCAAGTCCCACCCCGTGCGTTCAATCGCAACACAATGGGAGTATAGCATAGCCTGGGATTGCGCCAGAGTGAAGTCTTGGTCATTGCGGGAGTTCAAATCTCTCTGCTCCCACCATCATGGGCTCGTAAGTCAGTTAGGGAGACTACCTCTCCTGCAAAGAGGAAGCCGAGGGTTCAATTCCCTCCGAGTCCACTATATGCCACCGTAGCTAAACTGGATAAGGCAGTCGCCTTGTAAGCGACAGATTGGGGGTTCGAGTCCCTTCGGTGGCTCTTACAAACGCAACCTGCTCATGGTGTAGTGGTAGCACGGGTGGCTGTAGACCTCCAAGCGGGAGTTCGACTCTCTCTGGGCAGATTCACGGGCTGTTAGCCAAGCTGGTAAGGCGTTCGGCTCATAACCGAAAGACTCGGGGGTTCGAGTCCCTCACGGCCCATTAGATAAGCAATGCTGGCGTGGCTCAGGCAGTAGAGCGTCGCTCTGGTAAGGCGAAGGTCGTGGGTGCAAATCCCATCGTCAGCTTTCCAAGTGATATCAAGTGATATCAAGTGAATCCAAGGGCGTATGGCGCAGTGGTAGCGCACTCGCCTGATAAGCGAGAGGCCGTGAGTTCAAGCCTCACTACGCCCACCATGCGAGAGTGGTGTTCAACGGTTCAGCATATCTGGCTTCCAACCAGACGGTCAGGGTTCGACTCCCTGCTCTCGCACTACAGGAGCGTGGTACAATCGGTCTACTGCCCAAGATGCCAGAACAAGATGCGCCGAGTGTTCGACTCGACACAGATATGCGACCACTGCCGAACGAGGTGGTCCATAGACGAGCTGAAGATGCCTACCTTGAAGTCCTTTCGTGACAGAATAGACTTCAGGGACATAGAGGAGGAGTGGGTGTGGAATCCAACATAAGCGGTGTTGGTGTTAGTGGTAGCATACCTGGTCGCCATCCAGGAGGGGTGGGTTCGAATCCTGCACACCGCACTGGCCCCTGGCCTATACAATAAGGAGGTGGTACGTCGAGTACGAAAAGAAGTGACACCAGGGGGACGGGGTTCGTCCTCGTCCCCACCCATTTCTTTTTATATCTCGTGCGTGTAGGATTGCTCATGGAAGTCACTATCGAGATAACACAGTGGTGTGATAGAGGATGTCCCTACTGTTCGAGTAATGCTACAGAGGGCGGGAAGCATCTGTCTTATCACGATATTCACACTTTTCTTCAGGACGTGTACAAGAAGCACGGCATCTCCAGGATAAACATATCAGGAGGCGAACCTCTCGCTCACCCAGACTTCTACATTATCAAGAGGCTCTGTGACAAACTTTGCGATGAGGTTTGGGTCTACACTAACGCTATCCAGAACATCATATTCAATGCTGACTGCATGAAGGAAGTCCGAGTACACGCCAATGTGTGTATGACGGCTGGTGACAAGTACATACCGAAGAACGTCGAACAGGTCCACCTCTTGAAGGCCGTTCATAAGGGCCGAGCAAAGGACATGGAACTGCCCAACATCAAGGCTTCTGGGAATTTTTTCGAAGGTAAGCACGGTGGTTGCTCAAAGTGCGAACACGCCCTTTTACAGGCTGATGGTAAGATAGTAGAGGCCCCGTGTAAGAAGGATTACCAATGCTCTATCAAACAGCAGTAGGAGAGGTAAACGTCACCTATCACCCCATCAGCTTCGATGACCTTTATTTTGAGGACCTTGAGACTATCAAGAGCTGGTGCAGACTGCCATACAGGAACTACAAGGGGTGCAGGAACGCTAAGGACTGCTCGTACTTCAGAAACGACCTACAAGAGGTTCTCCGAGAGCACAAGCGACTCTATCTTGTCTGGTGCGATTGGAACCTCGAAGAGTACGCTATTCGCATGAAGAAAAAGCATCCCGAGTGGTCTGATAGGAACTGTCGCAACCTCTTGAGGTGGCAGTCATCACTCAAGAGTACGCTCCGCAAGTTTATCGAGAGCCGAATGATGGGGTGTACGCCATATTGGAACGCCGAGGGTGGAGGAGTCAACTTCTACAGGACGATGCCTAAGTTCGGAGTACCTCTTGAGCTACCACGTGACCTGAAGAAGGTACGACTCATAGTCGTCGTAGGATGCTGAATTGTTACTTATTGTCTTACTACGACGAACAGTTCGTCCGAAACTTTAAATAGTTCGCCGTGCGTTTGAGATTCGGTGAGCAAATTGACAGGCGACAACCAAAGAAAAAGCAACAAGAAGCAAGAGTTTTTCCTTCGTGGGTACTGCGTGCTGAAAGGTATCGGGAAGAACACCGACAAGTTCCAAGTGTGCCGAGTAGGTGACTGCCAGAAATCTGCGAAATCTGCAAAAGGCACTCTTCTCATAAACATCTACCATCAGAAAAGGGAAGAAATGCCTGACTCCATAGAGGATGCCAAAAAGGAGATTCTCAAAATGGCCGCAGATGACAAGTACTGCCAGAGAGTTATATCTGGTAGTCCCATAACAAACGGCCACAGAGGAAGAGTAGTACCGATAGTTTTCGGTACGACAGAACTTCTTTACGTTACTCACAAGGAAGCCTGTGATGAGGCTGGTGTGGAGTTCGACAGAGACGCAAGCAAGAACGCTGATTGGGACGATATGGCGCACTATTTCCTCTACAGCACCACAAGGATGGTCGTGGGTTCCAGGATAAAGAAGAGCGTCATGAAGGCACGCTATCTGACCTTTGTAGAGAGGCATGGCGACATACCTTTCAAGATGGTTGGGACTCTGACCAAGAAGGTCAAGTGCTTCGTGTACCGCACGGAGAACCCTCAGAAGACTCCTAACGGCTACTATGACAACGTGGCTATGATTGAGGATATCTTCAAGGAGAGAACACCGAGGAACTTCACGGATGTTGACTACGGCACTGTGAACGAACTAATGCAGGGATACGAGCTACCTGAAGCTGAGGAAAAATCTGAGACTGAGAAAAAAACTGCGGATGCCCCCGAACCAAGCGAGCCCCTCTTGGAGGACTTTAATGTCGGGGATACGGAAGTAGAAGATGTTTCTCCCGTCTCAGATGAGGAGCCCGAGTCGATAAGTATAGGGTTCAAGTGTATCTGTGGAGATACGAAAGACTTGAGCCTCGCTACAGATGACGAGATGGAGAGCAATCATCTCATATGCGCCTCGTGCAACAGACTCTACGAGTACAATCCTCATACCAGGCAGGTCATACCACAAGGGTTCGCCAAGTGTACCGAGTGTGATGAGGTCAGCACAGAGCTGTTCAACACCCCTCTCGGTAAGAAGGTCTGTCCTGCGTGTGCCCCAAAACACATTAAGAGGTACAAGCAGATGGAAGAGAAGGCCAGAGAGGAGTGGCAGAGCGTAGAAAGACATCTCTCTAAGCGGGTTGTTGTGGGCGGTAGTGAGAAGCCAGACGACAAGTGTGAGCCCTCGGGTTCTTCTATATAAGGCTTCATAAAAACATTTTAATAAGTATGGGCCTCTGTCTTATACCAAGAGGTACGAGTAATGAGGCCCTATTATTTGGCTTTCGGTATCGTCATTCTGATGCTTATAGTCATCCCTGCCCAGACAGCCGCATGGTCCAACGGTGGATACACACCTAATCCTTACGCTGAAGAGTCTGATATCAAGATAGGGACTCACGATTTCGTGGCTATGCAGTCGTACAAACTGGCTGGCAACACTGAGCTTGACTGGATAGCGGAGAACGATGACTACACTTTCGCATACTACCTCGGGACCGAGTTTCCCGATAACTCACACACACCAGGTTTTGTGGGCGGGGGCGATACGAGCAAACATCATATCTACTTCTCACGTAACACGCTCAACGTATCTGACTGTAGTGACGACTCTTCCGCTGTAAGAGCCCAAGAAATGTATGACCTTGCTCTACAGAACTATGCTAAGGGTAACCTCTATATGACAGCCTTCTGTCTCGGAGCTATGACACACTACATCGCTGACGTAGCTGTGTTTGGTCACGTCATGGGGAAAGCATCACCTCTTGGAGCGGAGAACCAGTATCATCACTCTGCCTTTGAGACACAGGCTGAGGAGATGCTCACGGACTACCGTGATGATGACTTTATGTTGACGCAACCCTTCTCGACGTGGACTATCGCCAAGGAAAAGCTCCAAGACGGAACACAGAAGGTAGATGGTGACTTCGGTGTCTACTACGGCAATGTCATACCTTACATCGACCCCCTTTTAAGGGACCAACCAGCTACTCTTCGTCACGATGGCAAATTGGCCCCTTACTATATAGCGATACAGACAGCCAGAGTAGGTATATTTTTTACTGACCAAGTAGACAATATATCAAGTACGGAGTGGGCCGAGAACTTTTTCACGAATCCAGGTGTTATAGAGGCTGGTACATGGCCAATAATACAGGCCCCTTGGGTTGAGTACTATTGGGACGACCTGAAGGACTATTATGTTGATAACAATCTTCCCGACGATTGGAGTATGTATGATACAGCCGTGGCCTACGAGCTTATAATGGCGATTGCAGGTGTCACATACGCCCTTGAGCAGTTCCCTAATGACCCCGACTACGTAGATATTAATGGTAATCTACGTGGTAAAGAAGATAGCTCAAGCGACGGCGAATTGGACACAGAGTCAGTGGAAAACTTCTTCGACCAGAGTTGTAATGCCTGTCTCCCCACAGCCATGATATGTCTTCTTTTGCCAGGCGTGGTGTATTCTCATAAAGCAAGGCGTAGAAAGAAGTAAGCCTCCTAACAGCGTATATAAGCGTTCGCCTAAAGGTTTAAATATTGTCTTGATTTGTTATAGTACCAGATGAATCGAGGTGATTGCGATATGAACAATCGAATCCTGACGTTTGGAATAGTACTGGCATTGGTATTCTCCGCTCTGGCCATCATAGGTGGTAACTCTGGTGCGGACCTGCTTCCTTTGCCAGAGGGCGAGTATTACGCTTTCCCAGATGAGATGATAGAGGGTAACAGTACCCCCTTCGCTCTGGAAGAAGTGAATACTTACCCAGGTTTGCTCTATGGGCCTACGGCTTGGACCAATAACACGGCTCCTAATGTGGGTGAGGTGGAACTTTTACACATCAACGATACTGATGTCACCGACTCATGGGTTTCCTGGGTGAATACGAGCAACGAAGAGGGAGAGTTCCTTAACGTATACAACAACTCTGTTGGCGAGTACGCTGGCGGTGCTTGGGCTACCTATGTCAACACACCAGTTGACTGTGAGTTCAAGTACTCTATAGTGGGACTCGATAACAATACAGCGTTCTTGTATAACGAGACTGACCTGGTGGCTGTCTATGGTAGTGATACCAACGATGATTACGAGGTTCTGGGAGCAAGTGGTAACTATGTGGATGAGGACCTTATTGTGGTATCTCTTCTGACTCACGAATTGGTCGGAACGACTGACTACTACAATATCTCCATCGCCGTTGTGAATACTCTCGACGAGACCACTGAAGATATTGTCCCTGTCAGGAACTTTAGTTTTGATAGTGACATGGGCAGTTACTTCAGAGCCTCCTCGTGGAACTTCGCTTACAATACACTCTTCTACCAGATAACTACACAGGAGTACTATGTTGTCTTCACCTGTGACCCGAGTACTCTCGGGTCCGACCCAGATACCTACGGTGCTGACTACACAGAGCTGTACAACGGTACATGGGTCCCGTATGGCGAGTACAACTTCATCAAGCCTCTGTCGGATAGTGAGTATGTTGCCATAATCCAAACCAACGAGAACATCACTATGATAGTGGACGACGAACCTGTCGAAGTAGAGCTTTATAACGACTTTGCGGGTAGCTATATAGAGCGTTCGAGATTGATAGGAGCTGATAACAACTCTCTGTTGATTTCTACACAGGTCAGCATGATGAACGTGATTGTGGAGTACGATTGGGACCTTGTGAACCATACAATGTTCGTTTACAGTCTCGACGGGCCTCCTTACGAAAATGTAGGACACACTTCTACAGTTCTGGGAGATGACCTGGTAATCAACTATCGTGGTAAAGATAATCCACCGAGAGTGTTTCCCAAGACTCTTCTCAACGATACTATCGATATATTCGATGTATTCTACTACCCTGAGACAATCACCTTGAACTATACCAACACGTCATGGGTAGTGGACCTCATACCGATGGGAGAGTCCATGAACTTCCAGTGGCCAGATGTCTCTGGTGTTTATACTGTACTGGCATTTGGTAATGGGACGAACTATATGTTCTTCGCCGTAGTCAACGCCACTTCTGTAGACACCAACAGGGTTACTGCCGTCACTCTCGTAGACCAGGAATCTCTTGAGGGAGATATAAGCTCAGTCGAGAACGTTCTTGGTTACAGCAACAGCACCGTTGGTGAGCTGAACGGTAGTCTCTCATATGTGACCTCTTCTGCAATATGGAACACTACCGTTATGAACCTTCTACATAATGTGACTGTTCGCAGTGAGAACGGTACACCGCTCACGAACATTACCACTATGTATACTGTCTACCCGAAGCCTATCTATGTTACATACGATAACGGCTCGGTCTACGTTATGGAAGTGTACAATTACAAGAACGTTGCTCCTTTGTGGTTCAACAGTTCTCTGGTTATGCACGTCTGGAACGGTTCCTCTTGGGTCATGAACCAGACAATATTCAACGAGTCAGCTCATACATCTTATGAGTGGCGAGTCGTCAACGTGTACGCCGAGGACGGTATTATATACATGGTGAACCAGTCAAGGGAGTTACCTTCTCATGGTTGGAACGTCACTCTGATGGCCTACAATGGTACTGCATCCTATCAGTTGGAGAATTACACTCTCGACATAGGGTACGAAATTGTGTCGATGAGGGGCAATCATACCATCGTCCGCCTCAGTGAGAGTTTAGGGGCTGGAATCATCGTAGACGGTACAACCATCGAGAATGGGTGGTTCGTGACCGAGAATATCGCTGGTATCAACGATGAGGGTGACTACTTCCTGTGGTACTTCGTAGAGGAGGTCAACGGCACTCTGAATTACAAGGCTGGTGACTACGAGATAGTGACTGGTCTCCCGTCATTTAGAGAGTTCGAGAACGCTCCTCCAGAGGTTCTTGATGAGAACTTCGTCGTGGGCGATAGCTCTATGATAGGAATGGCCATGCTGTCTGCTCCGTCTATAATGTGGCTCGACGAGCATCCTACTACCATCCCCGAGATGAATGGTAGCAAGCTCGGTGGTGTCTACGTGGCTGGACCGAACACTATCTATGTCCTGACCTACGATACAAGAACGAGTCCTGCTGGAAGCAAGGGTATTGTATCTTACCTCTACGAGGTAGACCTGAGCGAACTGAGGGCTGGTCAAGAGCACTTCATCATGAACCTTGAAGAGGGTTGGAACCTTGTCAGTGTTCCAATGGATGGTCTGACGAGCGAGTACTTCTTCGAGCAGGGTGAGGGCAATGTTACGGCGTTCGCTATGAGATACTCGAACGGGACCTACGTCATGGAGATATATGACAGGACTAACAGGACTGTCTACAACCTGTCTCCCGACATGGGCTTCTATCTCTTTGTGGACATAGACCTGAGCATCGAGATAAGCGACTACGTGGTCACCAACGTCTCCTATAACCTCTCATCGGGGTGGAACCTCATAGGTCTACCCTACGGTTACGAGGAGACTGTAAACGACCTCGTGGACGACCTCAATCTCACTGCTCTTGACGCTGTGGTCGCCAGGGCGGAGACTGGAGAGTACGTCTGGTTCATCGATGACTTCACAAGGGGTACACCCTATAACATCGAAACGGGCTATGGCTACTTCGTCTATGTCTCCGAGGATAATGTCGAGTTCACGCTCGACACCTCTCTGTGAGAGGGTCGCCAATCAGAGGGGAGCTTAGTCTCCCCTCCTCTTTACCTTTAGATGTCGCATACCGTGTCAGTCACGAACAATGAGGTGCATAAAATGGATAATAGGGTGTCTACACTCTTCGTAGTGGTACTGTTTCTTCTCTCTGGTCTTGTACTTATGAGCAACCAGACAGATGCTGACCTGATAGAGATGACCGAAAACGGCTATATTGATGAAGACGTGAGAGATAAAGGTGTCCCGTTCCCTCTTGGTATGGAGGTAAGTACCTTTTCTGGGTGTTTCCAGGCTCCCACGGCGTGGGTGAATAATACAGAACCTAACATAGGCGAGGTAGAGCTTCTTTATCAATATGATGATGACGGTTTCTTCTATGTATCCTGGACAAACACGAGCAATGAGGAAGACGAGGAGACCAACCTCTATACAACGGAAGACCCTCTCTATAATTACTACGTCAGGTATGCCAGCACTGCGGTGAACTGCGAGTACAAATACTCTCTCGTGGGACTTGGTAACAATACCATGTTCTTGTACAATGATACAAGGTTAGTGGCTGTTTACGGGAGTGATACTCATGACGACTATGACACCTGTCACTCCACAGCCATCTATATCGGTGACAACACGCTTGCGGTCATCCTATCTAACAAGCGGCAGAATCACGGTTTCATGGTGTATAGTATAGAGATATCGCTCTTCAATATGCTGACTGAGACTCCAGGTACTATCAACAACATAATTACCGATACGTGGGAGTGGAATACCGACGACTACCACAGGTGTATTTCTTGTGAATATCAGTATGACCTATTATTTTTCTACGTTCTCGATTACGAGCGTCACTATGTATTCACTTTGGACCCCACAGTGTTGAGTACAAGAGCACCATCGCATACCGTTCTATGGGAAGGGGATTATGTACCACGAGATGCCATGTGCAGTGCTCTCAGACCTCTTGGGGAGGATGAGTTCGAGTGCCTTACGTTCATCACTGGAGAAGACGGTACACGAAATCTCTCACGCATAAAAGACAATGACATAGAAGAGGTCAATGTCTTCGACCCGATAGTAAAGGACTACTTCAGATGGGGTTACATTGGCGACTCAGATGACGATTCTATACTATTCCAGTTCGGTAGTAGTAACGGTAGGTTCTTCGTAGAGTGCGATTGGGACTTCAAGGCTCACAGTGTGTATTATATTGATAGCGAAGATGACACTGTGTACTCACGTTCATCTTCTAATCCTACCCTTCTGGACGACTATATCATAACCAACCCAAGGGACGGTATCACACCAAGTGTTTACAACAGAGTAGAGCTTGGTGACGAGATAGAGTTAGGTGAGATATTCTACTATCCCGAGAGGGTCAGCGTCGGTGATGAGAATACAGATTGGTATAGTGATATGGTTTCTGTCGGTCAGTCTGAAAATTACACTTACCCAGACGAGTCTGGTGTTTACTTCGGACTCGGATATACTGATGAGTGCAATTATGTCTTCTTTAGTATCGTTAATGCTACTGCTCTCAATACCAACAGGGTGAGTGAGGTCACTCTCGTACAAGAGCAAGTCATAGAGGGTATGATACAACCTATTGACGATGTTCTCGGTTATAGTAATAGCACTGTAGGAGAGTTGGGCGGCGAAATGGTGTATATCACTTCGAGTGCCGCTGAAATTACGAGAGCGATGAGACCCAAGCACGAGGTGACCATTAGGGAGGCTGATGGTACACCGATTACCAGTACCACTCTTCTCTACACTGATTGGCTGAGACCGTTCTACGTGGCTTTTGTGAATGAAACGGTGTACATAATGGAGGCCCATTATGTTGATGAGACCAGAGCACCCACTACGAGAACTTATACTCTTACCGCTCACATTTGGGACGGGACTGAGTGGGAAATGGACATAACCATATCCGAATATACTTATAGTGGTATGTTCTCTGGGACGATACACAACGTGTATGGCAAGGACGGTCTTCTGTATATCGTGAACTCCACGGACTACAGAGATGATGAGCCTGTCGATGTCTGGACTATGACATACAACCATGATAACGGCTCGCTCTTGAAAGTAGGTAATTTCACGCTCCCAAGAGATTACCGAGTGGTATCTACAAGAGGTAATCACTCTGTGATGGCACTCCAACCAGATATGGGAAGCGGTAGTATTTACATTGACGAGATGGAGATAGAAGACGGCTGGATTGTCTCAGAAGGTGTAGTCGGTATCAATGATAATGGTAGTTATTTCATCTGGTATGTCAAGGACGTAGGAAGCGGGTACTTGTACTACAAAGCTGGTGACTACGAGAACAAGACTGGATTTTCTCTTATGAAGACTCCCGCAGGTTTGAAGTACTCTCCACCAGAAATTCTCGAAGAGCCTCAGATGTATGGTGAGGGTGAGCTTATGGGTGTGGCTATGATATCGTCACCTTCTCTAATATGGCTTGACGAGCACCCTACTTCTATACCTGAGATGAAAGGTAGTGCCATTGGCGGTATTCACGTATCTGATAGTGATATCGCTTACGTTCTAACCTATGATACTGTCGTAAGAAGGGGTACTCGTGCTCACGTATCGGAGTATACGGAGGTTGTCTCTTATCTCTACATGATAGACCTCGGTGGCTGGAGGGTTGATGATGAGGGCTACACTCTGAATCTCAGGGAGGGCTGGAATCTTGTCAGTGTCCCGATAGAGGGGCTTACTTCAGACGATATTTTCGAGCAGTGCGAAGGTGATGTTACGGCCTTCTCAATGCGTCATGCTAACGGGAACTATGTGATGGAAATCTACTATAATACTAACAGGACCATCTACAACATAGCACCCTCTGACGGGTTCTATCTGTTCGCTGATAGGGACTTCAGTGTGAAAATCCTTGGTGAGGTAGTGAGCAATGTCTCTTACAATCTTTCCTATGGATGGAATCTCATCGGTGCACCATATGACTACGATGTGAATGTCGAGGACTTCAAAGAAGACTTCGACTTGGAGCATCTCTATGCTACCGTTTCGAGGATTGAGACTGGTGAATATGTATGGTATGTAGAAGACTTCACCTCTGGTAGTCCTTATGATGTAGAGACTGGCAATGGGTATTTGGTATATCTCTATGAAGATACGGGCGAGTTCTACATTAACACCACCGCATAGGGTAAGGGCGAATTAGGGGGCACGAGCCCCCTTCCCCTTATTTTGTATTGGCCTTAGCGTAAGGTTTAAATAGATTGATATCCTTCTTCGAGCTAAGTGCTTACCCGCACGTCGGTGGTACGAGAGGAGGGAATCCCCGCCCTCTTCTCGTCACCTTAAACTTTTTATACCTCTGGTCAATCGTTATTCTGTATGATATCTGAGACGAGGACATACTTCTACCTCTTGAAGTTTGAAGACAATACGTTTATCATGTGCTGGACACACCTCTTGTGACGCTGTTCTGCTCAAATTGGTATACATTTATAAGGGTGTCTCGTCCATATCAAACGTAGGTGATACAAAGATGTCGCTGACTGACGTAGAAGGAAACGAAGTCCCAATCGACAACGGTGTCGATGCCATTATCGTCGCCCTGTGCCGAGGCATAGTTGGTAAGAAGGATAAGGCCACTACGGTAGTCGCCGCTCTCAAAGAACGCTCTGTGGAGGTCTATGTTATAGGCCCCGCACATGGTGTGATATTCTTCCCAGAGCATCGTCTCTGGGGTGAGTACGAGGTCGTGAATGGTGTGATGAAGATGGTCACAGAGAAGACCATACCCGCCATGCGAGAGGCGAGCATCCTGAAGACCAAGGATGTAGATGCTGTATACAAGGCTAATCTTATCCGTGCCAGTAGTTATAGGGATACAGACACCGAGTATTGGGGTGTACTGGACGATTCGGTTCTCACCGCTCTTGGCTATTAAAGGTTTCGATAAAAACTTAAATAGAACTCGATTCCTACCAGTAACCGATGAGTTGGTTCGGAGAAAAGATAAGACACGGGCACAGTGCCCGTCGTATTCATAGTGATAAGTCGGTCAGTAGCTTTGTGAACAACAATCCGAAGGCTATGGTCTACTTTTCACAGGAGGGCTGTGGGGCCTGTCGTGCGACAGACCCTATAGTCGATAAGCAGTCCAAGAAGCGGAACGCTAAAGTCAAGAAGGTCAACCTTTCCAAGGTCAGTGTCAAGAATTTTCCTGGGGTCACGGCAACTCCTACCATAAGGCTGTACAAGGAAGGTAAACAAGCTGGCGAAATCGTGGGCGTTCCAGAAGATGCCGACTTCAAGGTTCTTGGTACAACGAGGTCTTCGAAGAAGCCCCGCAAGCCCTCTACCAAAGCTCATAAGATGGGGGGTGGTCCGAAAGTCAGCCCCAAGAAGGAGAGCATCCAGAAAACAGGGTGTATCGGGTGCTCGTCCGCTCATATTGCAGGAGCAAGCTCCATGCTCAACGAGTCTATCAGGTTCGCTGACGCTGGTGGTGTATCCCATCCCGAAGTTGTAAGAAGACTTGTACTCGCTCGTGAGGAGATAGTAGCGATGGAGCGTATCGACCTCTCCGAAGAAGCTATAGCTAACTCTCCCAAGAGAGACCAAGAGCTTGCCGCTGAGTTCAAGCCCCGCATTAGGCTGGTACGTCAACACATTACAGGTATCAAGAGCGTGAACGACCTCAAGAAGACTGCCCGTGAAGCTCGACAGTTGAATATCGACTTTACCAAGGCCCAGATGGGGATATGATGGCTTGGGACGGCGAGAGTCAGAGACATCGCTTAGCTCGACGTGGTATTATCTCTATTGCCAACACACCAGACATACCTGACGACTACGAGCTGGTTGATGATTATTTTGGTAAAGTGGCTAAGCAACCGCCAGGCCGACTCCCAGAGTATCTTGGTCTTGGTAGAGACGGGTCATGGTCGTGGTACGAGAAGAAGCTCTTGAACCTGTCGGGCAATGACAATGCAAGCCCCGAGATGCAGAAGCTCGCCAAGAGTCTGGTCAAAGGTCATAGAACACAGAGAAAGAAACTCGAATCGGTCTATGCCCATGTCACGAGTGAAATTGATACCATATACCATCTTGAGAAGATGGCTGGTCGTATGTACAGGTTCCTCAAGGGTGATGCGGCATCAGTGTGGGATAGGCGTGGGTCCTCTGGTGAGGCTTGTCACACACAGAGTATTCTCATGAGGAGTATGCTGTTATCCAGTGGGTCCTTCAAACCAAACGAGGTCAAGTTCGCCTATCATTGGCACAACTCGATACCGCATACGTATCTGAAGGTGTACCTACGTGATGAGCGCAAGTGGATAGCTGTGGACCCAATAAGACAGGACTATGTGAAGGGTGCTACCAAGAACCCCCTCTTGGCCCTCGGTAAACATTTATAAAGGTTTCCCTGAACCTATTTATATTGTCTATTCAATCGTATCTTCATGAACAAGCCGCAAGGCTGGAAAGGGGATTCTCTTCGGCACGGACTGGCCCGTCGTGGGATTGATACAAGCCGCCTGATGACTGACATCGGTATAAGGGATATCAATAGAGCCGTCGTTCAAGACGGGTATCTGCCCAACTATGATACACTCACTGGTAGGGGTCCATCTTTTGTACAAAACAGGTTTGGGATGGCGCAGAGATATTGTCGTATCATCAAGAACGACTTCGAGAGGGTGATGGCCAGGTACAACGCTAAGGTTGTTGACGTACCTGGAAGTCGAGAACTGGTCTACGAAATACAACCCCCCTCTTGGAAGAAAGATAACCTTTCGGTCCTCGTATACTCAAGCATCATTATGACAGGACAGGCCCGTGACTGTGGTGACGATGCTATCAGGGTTGTTGCAGTTCTTGACCATGACCCGAAGAAGATAGTATCGGGCAGGACGAAGACGCTACGTATTGATTCCTGGGAGAAGAACCTCACTGCCAAAATAGACGACCTCTTGCAGTACGAACCTGTGACCTGCCCGAGATGTGGCTCTATGATGGTAGTCAGGACTAATAAGAGGACGAAAGAGAAGTTCATGGGGTGCTCTCAGTGGCCCAAGTGCTCACAGACGATGCCTATCAAGAGGCGTGATACATCGCTACAACCGAAGAAGGCCCCCGCTGTCCGCAAGAACAATCCAGTAATTAGAAAGCACCAAGAGCAGATTATCAGAGACTTCTGGGACTACGAGAACATGATAAAGAGTCTCGACGACGCTATGAAGGACGGACGGCTCTCATACGACGAGAAACAGTGGTTACAGCGATGGGCGAGTCGGGAGTACGGGAAGTACTTGAAAGACCCGAAGAGCTACGAGAGGGTACATTCCTTTGCGCACAGGGGGAAACGTAGATGAGGGGTAGAGGGTGGTTGGGTGACTCTGCAAGGCACTCGCTCAGTCGAGCGGGTATTCCTAATTCCTTCGGGTATAAGAAGGACTTTGTTACTTTTAGGAAGAAGGAGTGGCACGATGATTACCCAGACCCCGACCCTAAGAAGGCAAGAAAGGAGGTTAAGAAGAAGACATTAGATTTACAGGCCCTCATGGTGAACCCTGCCAGAGTAGAGGAAGAGCGTGATAAAATCACGGTCTATTTGCCTGATGACGAAGTGATGTATAACTTTAGCACGAGGTACGACGACAAATACAATGATTGGGATATCGACCCAGACTTTCTTCTTGACACAGAAAGACCAGCTTACTACTTACTCATGATTACATATGGTAGACCAGAGGTAATCAAAGAGAATCAGGACCTTCAGGACGCTTTGATGATATCGATTATGAACCGACTCAGGAACAAGAAGGACTATAAGTTCTGGTTTGACGGTAGCTGGATGTTTCTGGACGGCTTATCAATGGATAACAAACTGTTATTGTTGCCAAAACTATTGAGTCATCTCAAGAGGGTAAGCACTCTACAGATGTGGTACAGAAATCAAAAGTACGAGGACCTTATTCAGATGTCTCTCGTAGGGGAGAGCGAAGAAGGAATACGCTTGCTATCGCACGTTCTCAAGGGTCATGAGTCATTTTTCGGCTTACCCACACGCTACATAGAGAACTTTGCTAAGGACGCTCGTGACATGACGGGTATGTACGTCTACAACAAGGATGCAGACTTCATAATATATGCGCCAGTACCTAACGTTGATAATGAGGCGAGGGCGAAAGAGCTTTTCGAGAGGTGGACAGTACCTGCTCTCCAAGCCTGGAAAGGCGAAAAGTTGAAGGCGTACCTACCAAATATAGAGAACAAGTATGCCAGACAGATGGTAATCAAATACCTGGGTCTCAGGGTGGGAGCATGAAAACAGGGTGGACCTCGGACCCCGTGAGACACGGACTTGCCGCAAGAGGCATCAGTAACTTTGCCTACCGCCAGAACTTCATAGTGCACGAGCCGAGAAAGACAGACGAGTTCACTGATAAGACCCAAGTTCTTGTCAATCTCTACAATAAGAAGATATACGACCTGATGCTCGACCCACAGAGGGTAGAGAAGCAGAAGGGGGAAATCAAGCTCATCATGCACCAGAAGACTTTCGAGAATTTCGACAAGGACTTCAAGCCTAATCTCGCTGGCAAGGATATACAACCAGACTTCCTGTTGGATGCGGCCAATCCTGGTGTTACGTTTTTTCTTGTCACTGGTGGGGACATGGGTATGGTCAGAAGTAATCCCGACCTACAGGACGCTCTCGTGATAAACTTGCTCCAGGGTATGGAAAAGTGGGGGCCGTATGAGGTCACTCACAGGGACTGGTACTATACAGATGGTCTCCCGTTCAGTACTAAGCTGGTAGTCCTACCTAAGATGCTCAAGAATCTCTTGTCCAGTAACTTGTATTCCGATGTATACAAGAACAAGACCATGCACTCCCTCTTGGAACAGGCGGCGGCTGGTCACTCGGAAGAAGAGGCTCAAGTGATACTGGACATTTTCAAGAGAGAGGCGGCTAAACACAGAAAGAAGCACGTCGATGAGAGCTTCAAAATACTGGACTCCTACGAGCACATAGTCAAGGACGCAAAGGACCTCAAGATAGCCTATTTCTATTCCAACTTATCGACCTTGAGAGGCATGAGCTACTATACAATACCAACAAGTGATGACAAGGACAGGTGTAGAGAGCTTTTGGATAGGTGGGGAGGCAAGCGTGCCAAGCTATTCTACGGCCCACTTGCGGAGGACGTGTATTACAACCCAGAGTACTCGATGACTCCAACCACGGAGGCGTTGCTACGTGACTTGGCCGACTAACCCTATAAGGCATGGCCTCTCGGCTCGTGGTATTAGGAGCTTTGCCTATCGTGAGGGTTTCATCGAAACGAGGAACATCGATGATAAGTGGCTTGATGAGAATTTCCACCTGAGATATCCTCGAAGGCATAACGAAAGCCTATTCAAACTGTTGACAGAGCCAGAGGAAGTGGAGTCACGAGCCTTCACAGACAGTGCTACTGGTAAGCTACATGGCGGAATCATAGTGAGTCGTCACCCCGACGTGTTTGAGGACTTCAACAAGAAATATGGTGAACAGATACAAAGCGGTGAGCTTGATATAAAACCAGACTTTATGCTGGATGCCGATGACCCTGTATCGCTCTTCTTCATGGTGACCAACGGTGACATGGAACTTGTGCGTAGGACACCTGACCTTCAGGACGCTCTTGTAGCGTCTATTCTCAAGCGTGTCCGTGATGGTGATTATAATCGGATTTACTATTATCTTGACAGTCTTCCCACCGAAACTAAGATGTACCTCTTGCCCAAGATGATTAACGCAATCATAGATGACCGACGAATTGAGAGGATAGTGAAAGAGACCCTCTTGAGGGGGATGTACGTCACTTCTACTGTTGGACACTCGCAAGATGACGTGGAGGTTCTGCTGAAGCTCTACAAACAGATAATGAGGAGGAAACTCAAGGCTGTCGATGGGTGGGACCTAACGGGTATATTCACACTCTGGGATTGGATGCCTTACGATGCGAAGGACATAGACATACTCTATGCTTACGAGAACAGAGCCAATATGCACTCTATAAACTACTACGTGCTTCCGACTTCCAAGAGCCGCCCGAGGGGTCGTGAACTCTTGGATAGGTTGGGAACCTCTTGGGACGTTGATAGAGTACACAAGGCTTACAAGGACAACCTCTACTATGATAGGAGCCTCCCGCAGAATAAGAAAATGCTCAACAGGACGACTAAGTTCCTACTCGATGAGAGGGGCAAGAAGGGGTGGTCTTGATGGGATGGCCCAAGAGTCCACTCAGGCACGGTCTATCAGGAAGAGGTGTCAAGAGCTTCGCCTACAAGCCCAACTTCGTTAGCTACTCACTGCCGCCTCGCTCAGAGGAAATGAGACTCAACGCTGTGATTAATCTGCACGACCTCATGCTCACACCTACGAAAATAGAGCAGGAGCACGACAGCATAGCTCTCTATCTCAACTTGGCTGATATGAATAGGTTTGACAAGACCTTTGGTGAAAAGCTCAGGGAAGATGATATTCAGCCAGACTTTCTTCTTGATGCGGCTCCGAGAGCGTCTCCCCTCTTGTACTTCGTGACAAACGGTAGCAGGAAGCTCTTCGAGGTGAACGACTCGCTCAGGGCCTCTGTAGTTGTCTATATGCTCACTGTTATGGACGACCCTAAGTTCTGGTCCAATAATGACTATGTGTACTTCAATGTGTTAACACCTGATGAGAAGATAGTGCTACTCCCCAAGATGCTACGGAGAGTGGCCGCTCTTGACCCTGGTAATAGGGGCACTATTCTCAAGGACCTCTACATACTGTCAGTGGCTGGTATGAGCGTAGAGGATAAGAACGTTTTCCTGAAGACGCTTAATAAGGCTGTTAGCGAACAGAAGCAGAACATAGCTAACTCCCTGTCCCTCGACACTATGGCCGATGCTGTCCGCAAGATGGACACCCAGGACATGAAGGTCTTCTACTACATGACCAAGAACGGTAAGCTCGGGTGGAGTCTCCTACCAGACACAGATGACCTGGAGCACTTCTTATACCTTGTGGAGCAGACGGGGACCAACCTCTTGGAAGAAATCAAGTACGGGCAGATTCATTACAACTCTTCTGAGCTACCGAGCTTCTTCCAGAGTCAGGAGTACGAAGAGCTTCTGGAAGATTTAGCTATATAAGGGTTCTCATTAACCGTTAAATACAATGACTACACTCTCATCCAATAGGTGATGATATGGCTGACTTCGGAATACTTGGCCTGACCTTTGGACTGGCATACTCTGTCGTGTACCTGGCTCTTCTCGTGTTGAGAGTAGTACTTGTACCCTCGATAACGATAAGCGCATACAGGAACGGCAGGAGCGTGCTGTTCTGGGGTATCTTAGCCATGATAGTACCCATAGTTGCCCTCGTCTGCTTCATGTTCCTTGGGAACGAGAAGAAGAGGGACGTGTGCTACGCATGGAAGGACTGTGCCAAAAAGGGAAAGTAGAACCCATACCACACGGTGGTACGCATGGCGAGGAAGAAGCAAGAGGCGTGTCTAATTCGACATCCGAAAGGACACTGCCTGGACGATAACATATTGAACACGGTCATAGTGTTCATTGGCTGGATTATAGTCACCGTTTCTGGTGCTATAGTACTGGCCGCTGTCATAGCTTTCGTCCCTCTTAATGTCTGGACCATACTCACTGCATTTGCTGTGATGTTCTTCGGGTTCCTCCTGACCCAAGTCGGTATCAAAGACTAACAGGTGGTCATATGGCCTTCGATAATGAACCTCTGAGACACGGACTATCAAGACGGGGTATTCCCCATAGCAAGAGCTTCGCTCAGAGTCCTGCCTGTCCTGTGGACAGTATAGGACTACACTGCAATGTACCAGATTCGCAGTTCGACCCGAGACAGCTACAAACGGGCATACGTATCGAGATGGAGGAGCACACGAAGAATCCTGTGGTCGCCAAGGAGATAGCTAAGGACCATCTCTCAGAGCACCCTGATTACTACTCGTGGCTTGTTGAGATGGAGATGGCGGCGGCGGCGACCAATACCTTCAAGAAGCTCGTAGCGTCTCAGGACACCAGCAAGTTCGAGAAGAGTAACCAGAACCCCGTAAGCCCACCGAGACAGGCCCCTCCGCAGGACTTGGCCTTCGGTTATGCGACATTGCCTAAGTACAAGGGCGGCTCGGGTGCGGGGAAGCTCAAGGTCGGTAAGAAGGTCACTAAGCCCTCGCAGTTCAAGGTTGGTGAGACCTATATTGCCGTGAGCAACCAGTTCAAGAGCATCAATGTGATGAAGGTCAAGGAGAGGAGTGACGGCCCGTCAAAGGGTGTTATGGCCGTCTTCGTGGACCCCAATGACCCGAGGAAGAAGCGTCTGAGCGACGATAGGGAGTTCTTCATACACGACTTCCAGTTGAAGTATGACGAGGACGTGTACTACGAGGTTAGGTGACACTCTTGGATTTTATTGCCATAATAATGTTCTTTTTAGCCTTTGTTACTGGACTGGCGAGTATATTTTTCTTTATCCTGAGTATTGTCATGTTTAAAAAGGTTCGCCCATTGAGGGGGACGTTATTCATGGTTGCGAGTGTTTCCCTGTACGTTACTCATGCTGTGATTATGGTACTGTATGTACTGGCTGACTATTTCAGTAGCTGAAAAAGAAAAGTAGCGGCGGACAGATTTGAACTGTCGGTCTACAGGTTATGAGCCTGTCGGGATATACCTGGCTACCCCACACCGCTATTACAAGGTAACCTTCTTATAGGCGAGATACCATATATAAGCGTTCCTATGGCAGTGATTACTACAGCGTTTGCACTCTTGACAACCCTCTTGCTCGGTATAATCATGTTAGCTTCTGGTCTTGTATTGTTGTTATTCGGAGCTATCTGGATTTACATCGCAGGATGGTTTATAGTATCTCCAATTAAGGACTGGTGGCGATGTCGTAGGGTCGATAGAGTCAAATAGCTCTCATTGTCTTCGTATTTAATATCGACCCCAAAGTTTTTATATCTCACAGGAGTCTTACTCATTACTACATACGCAAGCACGGACCCACGGCAGGAACGTAGGGCACAAGTGCATCCCATCCCACCAGTTTTGGTGGACCCCTCTAAGTGAACGCACCGTGCCATATATGGCTGTTGGATACGTTACGGCCTGGAGTTTCTCCTGGCACGGCAACCAACCGCTCCCGTGTTCTTAATGGAGCGGTCAAGGTAATCTACTACCCCGCCCGAAGGGGCAATCCCCGAGAAGTGCCCGTTCCTGCCCACGTCCCATCACATACCCTATGCACAAGTTCCTGGGGACGGAGGAGATGTGACCTCTGATAACCAGTAGGGTTGGCGGCATTTGGGGTGGAGACAGTGAATTAGCTGTCGTCGAAGCCCTCTTTGCTGTGTGGGCAGGTCTACCCTGATACCGTGGGTCTGTGCAAGCGAAGTTTTATATATTGAAGAGGCATAGTTTGTACTATGTTGGTCATATCCTTTCTATCGACCCTGATTTTACTCAGCATCGTTCTCATCGTACTCGGTGTGGGCGGGTACTACATCTACAAGATGATAAGGTACAAGCCAGGACAAGAGTCTTGTAAGAGGGGTCCTGATGGTAAGTGCGTAAAGCCGAAGAAGCGGTGACCCACTTCTTTTTATACTTCGTCGCTCTCGTTGTTGGCATGAGAGAGGAAAGCGAGATACATGAGAAGCTGAGAGCTATCGACTCTGAACTTGTCAAGTTGAGAAATGAGCGCAGGAAGCTGATGGAAGAACAGGCTGGTGCTCTCATGGCTCCGAGGGTTCAATCCATTGACCAGATGGTCAGTAAGTACCAATCACAGGCTACCCTCTTGAGGTGGGTCCTGGGTGAATAGTATTGTCTTCAGTCCGTGGTCCCTCTTGAGGCTATTTATATGCTCTCAAGAGTATTGGGAGTCGGTGATAGTAAAATGAGACCGTTCGCATGGCAGGTTGACGTGTTCGAGAAGTGGGCCGAGAACGATTTCTCGGGTGTAGTGGTAGCTGTGCCTGGTGCAGGGAAGTCTTATGCCGCACTTCAGGCCCTTTCCAACTTTGATGACCACTCCAAGACCTTGATACTCGTACCCACGGTCCCCTTGAAGGAGCAGTGGGAGGAGCAGACCGACATACAGGTCCTCAACGTACAGTCTCCTGACCTCCCTGATAGCGTTGACATCCTGGTGGTAGACGAGTGTCACCGCTTCGTTACTGAGAAGCGTATCGCCCTTTTGAGAGCCTTGAAGCCGAAGATGGTCCTCGGGCTGACAGCGACCCCGAGTAAGAAGGTTCACGAAGAGTTCGGACCTGCAATCACGGACGTTGGGTTTGATGAGGCTAACGTTGCTGACTTCAAGGTCCACTTTTCAGCCGTCGATATGACCGCTCGTGAACAGGTTCATTATAAGAAGTTGACCAATATGATATCAGACATCATGAAGGACGACGGTCTTCCAATATACGAGCTTGAGGAGAAGGTCAAGTGGCTCATCATGGAAAGGAGGCAACTGGTCTACAAGATGAAGAATCGCTTACCAGCGGCTGTTATCATGGTGAACAAGTGGCTCGATGATGGTCGCAAGGTCCTGGTGGTGGCTCGTACTATAGAGGAGGGGAGAGTCTTGGCCAAGGCTGTAAGACGGGGGTCCTTGGTATACAACTCCAAGGACAACGACCTGGCTATCCTCAACAAGTTCAAGGAGATGGAGTATGGGGTTCTGATATCGTGTCAGAATCTCTCCGAGGGGTTTGACTGTCCAGATATTGACACCCTCTTGATGATGTCAATCAGCATTACTCACGCTTCCCATATTCAGACACTTGGGAGGGCCATCAGGAAGTGCCCAGACAAGGATAAGGTAGAGGTGCACGTCCTCGTCGGTAGGAGTACGTCGGACGAGAGGGTGCTTGCCTTCGCTCAGGAGTACGATTCGGTGATAGACCCGAGACTCACTGTGCCTCTGCCTAAGAACGCTATCAAGGAGCAATACTATAAGGGAAAGAGATACTCCCTTGACAGCGACGGTAGGGTCTTCATCAAGGTCAAGTGGAACAGGGTCTACATGAAGCAGACTGATGATGCCCGAGAACTTGCGAAGATGGTACGAGTCCGCAAGAGGTTAGGCGGCAAGTTCAGCATCTACAACGGCAAGGTAATCGTGAGGGACGGCGAGGAGTACACCCTCTTGGGAACATGGGACGGCGAGCTGGTGGAGGAAGAGCCTCGGCAGGACGGTCCCGTTACATGGGAATCATTATTCAAATAGATATAAAGGAGGTGATACAACGACATTGAAATCTGCGACGACAGCCGATATCCTCGGGCACGACCATATCGTCATCTACACCACAGAAGATAGCCTCAAGCACAAGCGTGGCCTCAAGGAGGGTGAAGATTTCCAGTACTTCTACTGGTCGATACGCCGCAACATCAAGAGGAACATCGTGCCTGGTTCCAGCAGAATCTTCTTTGCTGTCAAAGGGAAAGTAGTTGGTTCTTTCGAGATTGATGACTACAATCCTGGTGAGGAAGAGACAATAGTTTGGAACAAGCACACATGGCAGGAGGTTGATGAAGACATTTCCTGCAAGCCCTTCCGAGGGTTCCGCTATAAGTGGTGGTAGCCCTATTAAAAAGACATATATTATACTCTTATGACTTGGCTATCACTGATAATTTTTTCGCCGCTCGCCGAAATTTTCTCCAACTTTTAGTCTGGCTCTTTTCGACTTTGTGCAATCCGCACGTGTTTTGTTGAAAGCACCAATTCTAAAATTTTCGCCGCACGCCGAAAAATTATCCAAAAACCCCCCAATATAGTAATATTATACGACACTATTATACACATATGTATAACATTTTTCGGGCATATTCACCCATTTTAAAAAGTGCTTCGCATGATTTCGCAGTCGAGATGTCTTTTAGGCCCCATATTCAAAATCACGAAACCGATAAAAATTCAAGGGTGTTCAGAACAGATGTGTCCATTCTATATTGTCTTTGGGACTCGACCCCTCTCGAAACACCTTATTACATACCCCCGAGAATATAACCGTGGTGATAGCAAAGTGGCCGAAACAGAATCAATCGGTATGTGCCTGTCTGCGAACGCTTCGGAACATCCTGCTCTTGAGGGCAAGGAGTCCGCCAAGGTCGGAACCAAAGAGTGGGCCGAGCATAACAAGAACATAGACGTGGGGTGCGCCAACGGGTGTACCTACTGCTACGCCTATGGGATGCTCGGACTGAGGTTCAAGCTCGTCAAGAGTCACGAGGAGTGGATGTGCCCGAGGGCCAACTCCAATGGCGAGAAGGAGCGACCCAAGAAGCTCGATGGGCGCATCATGTTCCCTACGAGCCACGATATCCATGTCGGTAACATCGACAGGGTGGTCGTGTTCCTCCGCAGGTGGTTGGAGGTTGGGAACGATATTCTCGTCACTTCTAAGCCTTCCTATGTGTGCATCAAGAGGCTCTGTGACGAGTTAGGTGAGTTCAAGGACCAGATAACCTTCAGGTTCACTATCGGGTCCATGAACGACGACACGACTCGTTTCTGGGAGCCAAAGGCTCCCCTCTTCGAGGAGAGGCTCAGGGCATTGGTGTACGCCTACTCCAAGGGCTTCAGAACCTCCGTGAGTATGGAGCCATTTCTGGACTCAAGTGTTGTCAGAGTCTTTCACAAGTTGAAGGACTTCGTGACCGACACTATCTGGGTCGGGAAGATGAACTACATCGACCAGTACGTCAAGAGGGACGAGATGGACGCTGAGAGTCTTGCGTTCCTCTACGAGGTCGAGTCTTGCCAGACGGACGAGAGCATCTGGAGGCTCTACAACGAGCTGAAGAGGGAGTCAAAGGTCCGCTGGAAGGACAGCATCAGAGAGGTCGTTGGCCTCGCAGAGTACGACGGGGTAGCTTAGGCTACCCTCAATCTCTATATAAGCGGTAATCAGTCTCATCGGGTGTCGGGGTCATATCATATATCACATGGCCTGACTGTTATCACCAAACAAGAAGCTATAAGAGGCCCCGACACCCTCCAATTATTTTTCAGTACCCGAAACTTTATTTATTTCGTAGCCTCAGTAGTCGTAAGGATACTACAGAGGCGATGACTGCATGGCGAAGAATGATTTCGTGAAATTCAAGGAAGAGGTTTTAGGATACGTTAACGAGAAAGGTCTGAGATTCAAGACCGTGTTCCCTTACGATACTACCAAGAGTGGTGACTATAGACAGTTCGAGCTGGTCAAGACAATGGGTAAGCTCGTACATAGGGCGACGATAGTGTTCGACGGGCGTGTATGGGACGGCTACACCTATAAGGTGGCCGAGAGGCCGTGGAGAATGAGGTGTAGAAGCAGTGACCGTCCGAAGAAGCCTGAGACACGCTACAAGACTCTTCGCTCAGCAGTCTACTCTGCGATGAACACAATCGACAAGGAGATAGGCAGGAGAAAGGGGAACATAGAGGCCGAGAGTCAGAGACGTAAGGACGAGAGTGTCCTGAAAGATGCTCTTGAATCAGTAGAACTCATACCCACGTCCGAGAAACCTTTCAGCTACGGGTTCGTGTACCCGCACGCTGACTACGACCTCGAAGGGGAGGCTCGTCTTGTTGATGGTGAGACCAAGCTGTTCAATCTTCGTCTGAGTCTTAGACACAGGGAGTTCACTACTGAGCAGGTAGTGAACATTATCGACTCGCTGGAAGGTATGGTAAACTGTGTCAACAGTGAGCCTGACGACGAAGAGGAGCCCGAAGAGCACCAAGAGTAAGCTCCTATTGTCTTCATAACGCAGGGGTTTCGCCCCTATCTTATATACATTACAGTGTCATGCTATCTCTGGTGATAACAAAATGACACGAAGCAGTTTCTTCGATTTCCGCACGGGCGGTAGTGGTCTCAAGAACTCCAAGCTGAGGGCTTTCGATGACCCAAAGAAGACAGCCAAGGCGAATCATGACCAGTACAAAATAGAGGTTCTCTTCGCAGAGGTAGAGCACTGGCTCTACAGGAAAAAGGCTATGGGGCAGGGGAAGGACGGTAAGTTCCTGTGCTCTATCATGTCTGAGACCGAGAAGGCGTACTACGTGAGGATTCTCCAGTGGGTCCATGACCAGGTGTATGCCTTTGCGAACCATGTCTGGGTTCCCAAGTCCCAGGTAATCTCGATGGACCCTATCGGTACAGCGGTCTATTGGGGGGCTCTTGAGTTCGACGAGAATATCTACGAGTCTCCTGGGTGCTTCTGCTGGAAGCCTGACGATGGACACCTCCCTCCGCCTGACCTGAACGAGGGCACACCTCTCGATGAGGACCCCGAGGTCACGGCCTTTAACGAGGAGGTCAAGCGCAATGAGACCGCAAGGGAGATGGAGCTTACTGAGTACGGGACCTTGAAGAAGGACCCGACGACCAGGGCTTTCTTGATACAGCGCATCAAGGACAGGGGCTTCCCTATCATGTTCAACATCGCTGTCCCTGGCGGACTCACAGAGACTTGTGTAGCCGTCAATGAGACCGATGTGTGGTACTTGGAGCCTGACTCGATGGAACCTGTGCACTACAGGAGCTTGGAGAGCCTTAAGGATGACGTTCTCTTCCACCTCTTGTACGGCACACAGAAACCCAACAAGATAGAAGCCTGGGTCGATGACTTCATGGATATGTGCTAAGCGCATATCCACCCATTTCTTTTTATATTTCCACTTTTTTTCTACTCACATGACACGTGATTGTACGGAGTGCGGACTCTGTAAGACCCGTACTCAGATAGTGTGGGGTGATGGGAGCTACACCGCTGAAGTTATGTTCGTGGGTGAGGCCCCTGGTATGCACGAGGACGCTGAGGGCCGTCCCTTCATAGGGCGTGCTGGTAAAATTCTTACAGACATGATACGTGAGCTTGGGCTGACTCGTAAGAGCGTGTTCATCACTAACATCGTTAAGTGCCGCCCTCCGAACAACAGGGACCCTCGTACTGAGGAGATAGATGCGTGTGGTCATCACCTCGATGAAGAGATAGAGCGAGTCAACCCCAAGTTTATCTGCACGCTCGGAAGGTTTTCGGGGAGCTACGTGCTGAATAAGTACGGTCTGAGCATGGGGTCGATGTCGCAGGTACATGGTCTCTTCTACAAGACAAGTGATGGCATAGTAATCGTACCCCTCTATCATCCAGCCGCTCTGATGTACGACAGACACAAGATACCTATCATGAAAAAGGACCTGGACAAGATAAAGGCCCTCTTGTAGAACCCAATTCTTTTTATACTTTGACCATAATCGGAACATATGATGAACGAGGTCGATGCGCTAAAACTCAAGAAGGTCGTGAAGCTCTGTGTTGATGCGGCTCTTGATATCGACAAGGAGCATGACTACAAAGAGTTGGTCGATAAGTTCGGTAGGCGTGGGTGTATAGCAAGGGCCTCGGAGAGCTTTCATTTTCTTGAAAGGGGTATATGGGAAAAGGTCAAGGACCTTCCTGATGATGACGTTAAACATCTATCTGTTGACATAATAATCAATCTGGCATATCTAATCACACTGCTCGACAAGAGGGAAGACCACGAGCTTCCTGTTACAAAGCAAGAAGAGAAGCCACAAAATGAGGACCCGTTTGATGAAATATTCGGGGGGTGAGGCCCCCTGACCAATGTCGATTCCGCTGGTTACTCTAAGGTACTCGAACGTACTATCAACCCTGATATAATATTGGCGGGGATATCATTAGACCTCCAAGAGTTCGGAGGTGAGCTGAGATGCGAGAGGTGCGGTAGGAAGCAGAAGTTGGGCGACATAAAAGAATACCTCTTGTACGGGTGGCCTAAGTGCAAGCGTTGTAAGATAACAATGCGTTGGTACACCGATGCGCAGATAGAAGCTGAGAAGGAGAAAAAACATGACTGTCACAAAGAACCCTCCTGAGATAGGTGATGTTGGGAACATGAGGAGTGTGGTCGGGTTCGATAGGGAACCTCGACTGTCGCCTATCCGTCCTCGTATAACCAACGACGAGGGGTTGGTGACTAATTCAAGCGAAGGAAAGACGGTAAAGGCCAGTGCACCGCTCCAACTCATCTGGTCCGACGACTCGTGGGAAGGGGGTAGCTCCCTCTTCCCTGTTCCCCCTACGGAGACTGAGAACAAGTTCGTGGCCCTTGTGAGACGCAAAGGTACGGAGCTGAGTGGCAAGGACTACACGATGGGTCAGTACGTCTGTGAGCATGAGCTTCTGGACAATATCACATACGACTCGATGTTCATGGCCGCTGTGTACTCGATACTATCTGCGGCAGAGATATACTCCAAACAGTTGAAAGTGTTCAGAGCACTACACAGAGCTGGTCTGAACACCCCTACGGCTATGCTTGAGAACACCGATACTCTGAAGAGTGTCATTGGGAAGGCAAGATGGCCAAACTCGAAGTATGACTACGTTACCCGCCTTGCGGAATATTGGAAGGTAACAGACTTCGCAGGGTGCGTGTGGACTGATGTATTCTGCAACAGAAGAGGACACGCTCTTGAACTCAGGGAGCGCATGGCTAAAGAGGTCCGTGGTATGGCTCAAAAGACCTCCTCGCTCTGGCTCATGAAGCTCGGGTACGATAACTTATGCTGTATCGATATCTGGGTTGTCCGATGGCTCAACGCTCTTGGTCATGAGGTTCGTATACCCGAGTATCAGGTAACACGGGGCCTCACGGGTAAGCCTTACCTCGATGCGGAAAAGATTATGTTCGAGCTTGCCGAGGAGCGAGAGGTGTCTCCCGCCCTCTTGTCAACAACAGTATGGGCTAAGTATTCGAGTTGGACATCCAATTCTCTCGGTCCAGGACAGTTGAGAATTACAGACTACCTGTAGCTGTATTGTCTTAGAAAACCCAGGCGACTCGTCAGTCTTTATATGTTTTCACAACGATATTACTCTTGGTGATATCAAAGATGGCAACCAAGAAGATTAAGATGGTAGTTGACGAGTTAGTGACCGCAGAGTACGACGACCCGCAAGCTGGCAAGTGCAAGGTGTATAGGGAGAGGTACGGGGGTTTGAAAGTCATGAGGGTGTCGGACGACTCCACTGTATACGAGAGGGAGTATGACCGCAAGACCGCAGAGTCCGCTCTTGGGGAAGCTCTGAAGAAGGCACGTGCCAAGAGGGTAGAGCAGATGAAGGGTATCATCGCCGCTCTGAAAGTGCCTGATGACGTGGAAATAGTCTACGAGGACCGCAAGAACGAACCCGAGGTCTTCAGGCTTTTGAAGAGAGAAGGCGAGTTCGAGGCATCTGTCACTATTTCTTACAAGAACAGGGTCTACAACGGTGGCTTCCTTTACTCGCACTCAAAGACCAACGTCCCGTGGATAAGGAGCGGTCCTGGCTACGACATCAAGGACCAGAGGTACGGGACTGTAAAAACCGCTGTCGAGAAGGCCCTGCCCCTCTTGGATGAAGAAATCGAGTCACAGAAGAGGAGACAGGAGAAGAAGTACTTCGAGGGCTTTAGGGATAATCGCATGAAGGAGATTGCGGAGGCACACAACTACGAGTTGGAAATCAATCGTGGCCGCTACAACTCCGTCAACTATATGTTCGTCAAGCAGGTTGGGACCGCCCGTGTTAGCGTTCAGGTCTACTATGACAAGAAGAAGGACACCGTGACCTTCGGTAAGCCCAAGGTGACCTACGATGGCGAACACTCTTTCGAGACGTTCGACGCTATTATCGAGAGACTCACTGAGTGAGTCTCTCATTTTATCTTTTTTTTTTGTTTCTCTTTTTCTGCAATCGTCGAACCACACGTTCGTCGGGTTTTCTATATTTAAGGTTGATGTGTAACGCTTATATATATGTGTGTTGATGATACATTGGGTGAAAAACCATATGGCTGATGTAAAGCAGAGAACTCTGTGGATAGGAATCATCCTGCTGGTTGTGGGTCTGCTCCACATCGTCTTCTTCTACCCCTTCGTCGCCTTGAACCAGGACTGGCACTACTACAGCGGTCCAGGCGAGATAGAGGAAGCTGATGAGGACCAGACACTCAAGATGGCAGGATGGGTGTACGGACTTGAGGAACATGGGGACTACGTGTACATGGTCGTCGATTGGGACAACGGTGAGACTACCGCTGTCATCGCTGAGACTGACCAGGGCTTCGACCCCACCTACAGTCGTGTAATCATGGTTGTTGAGTACGATGAGGATTACGAACAACCTGATGCCTACGACAAGGACGACTACGAGCTGGATGACGATGACAAGGACGATATGCTGGAACTCGCCGAAGACATGGACGAGGCCACGCTCGAAACTGCCTTCGAACTCCAGGAAGACGCTGGTGTCACAGTCCAGAAGGGACCTGGATACCTCGGCTGGCTCGGAATCGCTGTGACCTCACTCGGTCTGATTGTCATTCTGTACGCTGTGTTCTTCAGGGACAAGGTGTGCAAGGGCAAGAAGAACGAGGACTTCTGCAAGGTCATGTAGACGCTCAACGGCTTCTACAATCGTACACAAAACCACGGGGGCCTCTGGCCCCCACATTTTTTCTATTTTTTTAACCCCCAACTTTTTATACTTCGTACTCATAATTTTCTTGCATACGAGGCGAAGTAGATGGCTGTGATAGTGATACCGAAGGCAGGGCGAGGCGTGTCGAGAGCTATGCTGGACCAGATGTATATAGACTTCTCCGACCAGCTCAAGAGGTTGCAGAGACAGATAGGTTTCAGGATATCTGCCCGTGGTTGGTGCTACATCATGGAGCAGAACGGTCTTATCAATAAGGACCAGTTCGACCTTGTGAACAATGCCATCAACAACTGCCGTAAGAAGGGATACCTACCTGTGGACTTTACAGCCGAGGAGTCGGCCCGTCAGTTCAAAGGCGTGGAGGAGCCTACCACGGAACCGCCTGGCGTGTGGCTTAGAGACTATCTAAACTACATATTCAGGTGCGAGAACACGTACATACCTGAGTGGTGGGCCGACGAGGAGTACTACATACAGATGGTAGTGGAGAAGGTGGACTTGGTGACCCTGTTCCGTCCTATCTGCGAGAAGTTCCATATCCCAATAGCAAACGCTAAGGGGTGGTCCTCTATATCTCAGAGAGCAGAATACGCTCGCCGCTTCAAGGAGGCTGAAGCAAATGGTCTCAAGTGCGTCCTCTTGTACTGTGGTGACCATGACCCTGATGGTCTCCGCATAGGCGAGTTCCTGCGTAAGAATCTTGCCGACATCAAGGACATCACATGGAACGATGGTGAGGACGGCTACGACCCTGTTGACCTGGAGATAGACAGGTTCGGGCTTAATCACAGTTTCATAGCGACCAATGGGCTGACGTGGATAGACAATCTCATCACAGGCTCGGGCAAGAATCTCGCATCACCAACCCACCCGAACTACGACATGGAGTACGTACAAGAGTACCTCAAGAGGTACGGTGCTCGCAAGTGTGAGGCGAACGCCATCGTTCAGAACCCAAAGGCTGGTCAGGACCTGTGCCTACAGGCCATTGAGAAGTACCTCGGCACGAACGCAGAGGCAAGGTTCCAGGTTAAGATAGATAGGGTGCGTGAGTGGATAGAGGAGTATCGTCAGAAGCTCGGGATAGAGCATCATCTCACCAATGCTATAGGTGAAATCAACAAGGGCGAGGCCCAGAGACTCCCCGTTCGATGCCCCTCTTGTGATTTTGTGTATGGGGATAAAATGTATGACCAGATGGTAGCCGACGACGAGGAGGAGTGCCCCGAGTGCGGTGCGTACCTTTTGGCTGAGTGTTCAGGGTGCGGCAAGAGGCTCCGCACGGACCTTGAGGACGTTACTGGTCTTGAGGAGTGTCCCTTCTGCGGAAAGTACAGCCCTGTCTGATTCTGATATATAAGAGTTAGCCTATCAATATAAATAGGACCGCTACTGTGTTTGTAGTGGTGGTCCACGTGGTCAAGAGCAAGGGCTTTACAGACAATCCGAGCAGACACTCTCTGAACGCCAGGGGTATCCCTAACCAGACTTTTGCGCAGTCGAGTCGAGACCAGAGCAAGGAGGTTCTCGCTCAACTCTTGGACGAGAGCAACTGTGGCTGGTTCTCACACAAGAGAGATAACCTGGCTAAGGAAGCCGATGGCTGGAGAAAGCGTGCGGTCCGTGAGACCGATAAGGTGGCCAAGCAGAGGTTCTTGGACAAGGCCGAGTCTTATGATGACTCTGTTGCGATGGTCAACGAGGTCATGATAGAGGGCGGCTGTGGCCCTCAGTCTTTTGGGAGTCTCGCAGTCAAGGACCCTACGAGGCCCGATGAGCACAACCACACGCTGTTTCTTGACCCGTGGGAGATAGGCGAACTCGAAGCATCTGGGAAGCCTATCGATAGTTCTAATCCCAAGGAAGAGGTCAACATCCTGGTATACAAGTTAGACCAGGACATAATCGGGAAGATGAAGCCCGAGCACGTTGCGCAACTGAACGACTCAATTAAGAGGGAGATAGCCACTCTTGAAAGGACGGGTAAGGACCCACGTCGCCTGAAGTATCTCAAGAACTTCCAGACTGGTGTCGAAGCCGAAATGCAAAAGCACTCGTCTCAAAGGTCTTTCGCCAGTCTTACCGTGGATAGGACGAGTGCCATTGGCGGTAAGAGCACTGTTGTTTTCCTGGACGACCAGGAGATAGACAAACTCAAAAGGGGACGCTTCGTGCGCAGTATCAACGAGCGTGACCATGTGGGTGCTATGGTAATACCTCTTACCGATGCCCAGATAAAACATCTCGACGGCGACCAACTGAAGCAGTTGCGCAAGGAGATTAACAAGGAGAAGCACTTCAACGAGAAGAGCGATGCTCGTGTTGCCGAGAACAGGGACAAGTTCTTGGAAGAGCTGGACAGCAAGGTGGTAGCGGAGTTGAAGAAGCGCAATATCACCCCACCACGTGGTTTTAAGATGGCTCAGTCCCAGAGGGGATGCGGTCAGGTCATTATCAGCGGCGACAAGATAACTGTCACGGACGAGAGCGGAGTCGAGATTCGTCATTGGGAGAAGGAGGACTGGCAAGACAATCCAAACCTCGTACCCAGGATGGTGGACGACAGCATCAAGGCTTCGCACTGCTCGCTCCCTGGCCAGCGGTCCTTTGGGATGCCGCTCCCGAAGCGTGGACGTGATAGGGTTAGGAAGGTTACCCACTACCCCCAATCAAACAGAGTCGTTGTGCAGGACGCAGGGCGGCAGAAGTTCGAGGAGAAGAGTGTGGGTCTCTTGGCTCTAAGACCTTTCTCCGTGGAGAAACAGTCACCGAAAAAGGGAACTAAGGTTCACCTGGTCTATCATGAGAGTCAGAACGCCGAGTGTGAGCGGACGAAGATAGACGGCGACGACGTTGTATTCTGTCAGCCGAAGAGGAAGAAATAACTGAGGTGGCCCTCTTGGGATGGCCAAAGGACCCCGCACGACATAGATTGTCTTCACATGGCATCCAGTCCAGGCGTGCCTTTGGGTATAGCAAGGATTTTGTGAAGGTTATTCATGACGGTAGCCCCGACGACAGGAACACCAAGGAACAGCATAGGGAGCTGTGGCTTCTAATGCGTGACCCTGAGAGCGTTGAGGACGCATGGAGTCCATTCTCGGTACATATCAACAAGGGCAACATGGCCGAGTTCGCCAAGTGGTCCAAGGACAAACAGAACGATGATACCTACCTCTTGAAGGACGTGGATATGGAGCCTGATTTTCTACTTGATGTCTCTCGCAAGACGAAAAGGATTAAGTCTGGAAATTCACCACCTTTTGTCACCTATCCTATCCAAGAGGAACCTCTCACGCAACTTCTCATCTTTCATACCATTAACGGAGATTCCGACACTATCAAAGACAATGCTGGCTACCGAGAAGCAGTACTACTGAATATGCTTGATGAGAAGAAGAAGTTCGATGAGGCCGAGGACACTATCGATTTCTATCTTGGTAAGCACTACTACTTCCTCGACACTCTATCCGCAGAGGAGAAGGTTCTGGCCTTGAAGTATATCCTCCCCAAGCCAGAGCTTCTTATAAGCGCAGACAGTAATCATTCATACATTATCGCTGACCTGATACAGATGACCTTTATGGGTCTGAAAGACGAGGCTGTCGAGTCACTACGAACGACGTTCAAGAGGTACATCGGTGACATGAACAACTATCTTGGTCCGAAAGTACCGAGACGACACAAGGAACGGGACGAGCTTCTTGAACTGATGGATATAAGTATCAAGCATAAGGACGACCTTGTGAGTTTTTATGCCTACGCTCCACAACAAAAGAAGGACGGCACTTTTGAGCGTGAGTTCGAGTACTTCGTAATGCCCAAGGAGCCCCAGAAACAGTATGGGGAGTTCAACCCAATTTACTCGGACTGTAACTACATCATCTACGCTCCGAAGGGTTGGGTATACAACCGCAAGTACCATAAGTACATCAAGGCCGAGCGTGCCCACAGAAGGTTGAAATAATGGCACTCGAAGAGACACTCGGGGACCTCTGTCTGATATTCCTGTTCACGATTTTCATAGGCGTGTTCCTCATTGGAGGTGTGTGGGGCCTTGTGCTTCTCAGCCTGTTGAACACGTACCCCTACCTATGGGCGGTCCTTATCGCCCTCAAGGTCATCATCGGTATGTACTCCTTCGCACGTATGCACTCTATATCCAAGAACAGAGTAGCATGGCTCTTCATAGGGTACTTTTTCCCATTGCTATCACTGTTCCTGGTCTGGTACTACCGCAAGCAAGAGGGCCTCTGAGCATTGTCTTAATATCGACCCTGCACCCGCATCCTTTTATAGCTCGTTACGGTGATAATGTAGCATGGTCGTAGTATCGCATCAGATGGTAGTTGAACTCCAAAACGGTAACACGAGCGGGACCCCAGATGAGATTCTGGAATCGTTTTTCAAGGAGCTTAGGTTCGAGATGAAGACCGAGAATAGCTTCTACTTCCCCATGCACTCGCAGGACAGCCCGAATATTATAGTTCTTGTCATGACGAGTAAGAGGGGGTTCGACAAGGACACCTTCAATTTCATAGCTAAGAGGCGTGACTTCAAAAAGCGTATTCTGAGCGTTGAGATACTCTACAAGGTCAAATATGTAGAGAACTACGGACCTCAAACTTCAAATACTTCGTAGGGGTAGGACTGACGATGAGAAAGCTGAATAAGAAGGAAGTTCTCCAGTTGAAGGAGGATTGGGAATACTTCATCAGACTGACCAAGGAAACAGACGAAGGAGAGCCTGATGTGGCTTTCGAGGGTCTATCTAAGGTCAGAGTTGTCTGGGATGGTAGCACCCTCTTGAGTATTGCCCCAGATAACGATGAAATTATGTGGCCAGACTACGACGAACACGATATGGACTCAGACGGTTCAATCGTTGCTGATGGCTACAAAATGGAGATATACCTCCCCGTTGACATCTCTGACGAGGAATGTGAACGGTACGTAGTAGGTGAGACGGAGGTCAACGGCGAGAGAGCCTTTGTATTGGACGTAGCCGCAATCTACGAGGTCACCAAGAAAAGATACGAGGAGCAACACCGAGAGCAGACAGAGGAGCTTCTCGGTGGGTCTGAGGACGACATCCTCCCGAAGACGGCCCCTACTAAAGAACAGGTCATTAGTACGATATACACGGGGAATATAGTCCACCGAGTGACAATCGACGCTAAGATAGAGGACCTGGAAGACATCATAGATAATGCAGAGCAGATGGGTTACACTCAAGAGCTACCACACGAAGAGGGTAGTGACGGACGCTTCACGCTCGTAGTATCCAAGAGGATGCCTTCGAACGGGTGCAAAGGCTGTGTCCATTACGACGACTCACGCTCAATCAAGCCATGTATCGAGTGCATCAGGAACAGGTACTACAACGCCTTCCTGAAGCCTCACGACCATTACCACGAGGAGGAGCATGACCATGAGTGACATTGACATGATGTACTTCGGTGAAGAGGACAAAGCTATCTGCCCAAAGTGTCTCCATATCATTGATATCAGCAAGGACGTAGACCTACATGAGACTGTGCGGTTCGATAACGACTCTACAACAACATGGTGCGAGGAGTGTCAGATAGAGGTCCCTGTGGTCTTCAAGATAGAGACACACTTCGAGCAGACTGATGAGGAGTTCGCAAAGGTCTTCATGATGCTCAGGGGCTATGACGGCACGCCATCCTCTTGGGGCATGGTAGGTCACTACCTTTCACGCTTTATTCTTGGTGGCGACAGGGAAAAGATGGACGTTGGTGACAAGGACGAGCAGTTCCAGAAAATGTACGATGAGGCTTACGAATTAGTCTTGGAGTACGTTGACAAACCCTTGAGAGGCGATGAAGTAGATTAGTCGTCTCCCCGATAAGGGGTGAACAATCATGACGGAGGTCAGCAAGTGCAAGAAATCGCAGAGAGGATACCCAGGAATAAGTACTGGAGTTTCATTGGCCTCCACAATGAGTGGGTACGCACCCGCAACATGAGAATCAGACTCAGATATGCACTACAAGAGGTGCTACTAATGAAAAACAAAGACGAGAAGAAGAAAACAACGAAGAAAGCCGACAGCGACGGTTTTATCGAGAAGGAAGACACCGTGTCGTTTGAATACACGGACAAGAAAGGGGCCATCATCGTAATCAACAGGAAGCTCAAGTTCAAGGGTGGGTTCCTGTACATAGAAGGTCTACAGGGAAGACGGAGCCACACCCTGACGAAGAAGGCTATCATCCAGGCAATTTCAGCCAAGCTCAAGGTGCAGGAAGAGAAGGGTATCGGTATCTTTGCAGAGTCCGATGAAGCCAAGGCATGGAAGCCCAAGGAAAAGAAGGAAGAAGGACTCGGATTGGACGTACCCGAAGAACAGGCCAAAAAAGAGGCCAAGAACCGCTACGTTGTACCCAAGACAGAGGACAAGTCAGAGGTAGAGACCGAGACCGCCACGAAGTCCATAGACAACAAAATAGACGACATGAAAGATACTCAGGGCGACTTCGAAAAAGATGTCGATGAGGGTGCTGAGAAGGCCAAAGAAATCCTCGAAACCAGGCAAGAGGCCAAACCTGTCGGTATAGAGAGTCCCAAGGAACATCTGAAAGGCAAGAACGGCGGCAAGCATAAGGAAAAGTTCATGGTCGAGATAGGGAGCGCACCGAACAACACTCGAAGGTTCCTGGTTCAGGCCAATGACGAGACCGATGCTGTCTTCAGGTGCATTGAGGCTATCAACAACAAGCACGACTCTGTTGGTCTCAGGAACAAGAGCGACAACCAGATACTCTCGTACTGCACTGTCAGAGTCCACAAGTTCGACATGATAGTCCTCTGAGGGACCTTCATGAAGTTCACTCTCAAAAGGAAGCACGACGAGATAGCTGACACCGCCAGATATAGAGGCGTGCCCGATGTCAAGCTCGGGACCCGTGTGAAGTACCAGGATACCTACGGGACCGTAATTGGTGCTGGTGGTAGGGGAGCTTACTTCTATGCTTTCATGGATGAGGGCATCGTCAAGATGTTCCACCCGTCCGACATTAAGTTCATATTCGATGGGTCTGCTCCTCAAGCCCCGCACGCTCTAAACATATACGGGGTATGGAACTCGAAGTACCCTCCTGAAGAGTACGATGAGGTTCCAGCGGTACACGTGAGACTTAGCAGGGATAAGGCTAAGTCGTTCGAGTACCACAGGTGGCTTGAGTGGGACGACGGTGTGAGTTATATTGATTTCAGGGCACGTCTCCTCGGTCATATCGATAGGGACGGACGTGTCGTGGACTACGCAGACGTGGTAGAAGTGGACCCAAAGCCCAAGCCGAGAAAATGGTGATATAATGACAGTCAAGCTGATAGACATTACTGACAGAGTGTTCGGCGGTAAAGAGCTGATATTCGCACCCATAAATGAGGGTACTGTGGACTTCCATGTGATTACGGTATCTGGGAGTGACGGTTATGGACGGGACGATAAGGTAAAAAGTATTGTTCAGGCGGCCATAGACAATTATGGAGTGGAAGGTCTGAAGGTGGTAGCTGGTACGAGGTTCAAGGAGTGCATAGACCGTATCACCCCTGGCACAAGAGTAGCAATTCTTCATTTGAGCGACTCTTTCGACGTTACCAAGCCTACTCCAGAAGAGGTAACCCTCTTGGACCTGCTCAGACCTATCGCAAATACACAATCCGAGAAGGGGTGTAAGAAGATAATTGTTATCTTCTCTTCAAGCAACCCAGATTACTTCCACATCAAGGTAAGAGAGATAACTTCCATGAAGTGCTACTGCAACCACATGAGAGATAGCCACGAGGTTCATACATTGCCAATGATGTACCAGAACTATCTTAGGAGTATAAATGACTCTGTAAGGGTCTACAATGACAAGAGTGCTCTGGACACTATGGTAGTCCATCTCAAGACTTGGGCATCGGACCATGTGCCTGAATCAGTACTCAACGACCCAGAGCGTACCCCTCTTGGCTTTGTGAGAACACCACAGGGAAAGTGCGTCTGCACATCCTGTGGTAACATAGCGGTCAAGAGGGACCTCAACTACACCAAGGACCACGGTCTTCAGTGTAACAAGTGCTATGGGTACGGTATAGAGGACGCTCTCGTTGTGGACGGCAAGCACGTACCATGTACAGACATCGTTGAGGTGTTGGAGTGACTGAGAAGACTCCTACGCCAGACGAGCTAATGCCTATAGCATATCAGTTTGCGGCTCTACGTGACGATGTGAGAGAGGCGTTCCTGTTCAAAATCAAGCAATATCAACCAGTTTTCAAGAGGGTCGGTAAGCGATTCGAAACAGGCACTCTGTGGACTGATACTAAGAAGGGCAAGATATACAAGTATGGTGTCCTCATAGAGAAGGGTCTTGTTTCAGTGGACCCTAAAAACATAGGCTGGACAATAAAGCTCGTTACTATCGACCACAAAGATAAAAGGTACGTCACGGAGACGGCCTCGATACCCTTCGCTGACATTGAGAAGATTATCGATAACTTGGCTGAAATTTTGGCGAGCTACAAAAATTTTATCGAAGGTGAACTTGACCGCCAGCAAGATGATATGGTCACGTTGTCGAACAAGATAAAGGAGATATGAGAACCCGTAAGTTTTTATATCTCGCAGGAGAATACGGAAATGAGGTGTCACTATAGACTTAACAGTGCCTGAGCTTGTTAATAGATTCGAAGAGGACGTTCTCAACTGTACCGCTATGGGAACGAGGGACTATACGAAGGCCCTCGGTGACTTTGGCGAGGAGGTTGTAGACACGATTTTCAAGACAGCAGGTATCGAGCACGAAACGACCACCGACAGACATCCGATAGATTTCATCGTTATAGAGCACTATGGGGTGGAGCTTAAGACCGTGGCTTTTACCAAGGACAAAAAGCTCCGTATGCAGAAGACAGGGCGTAGACAGGGGAAGTGTACACCCGAGAAGTATGCCTTCTGCAAAAAACATGGACTCACACCGATAACGATGGCACTCTGGCTGAACCCGAAAGATGGGACGGTCACCCTCTTATACAAGGAGCGATTCAAAGGCTTCCCGCTGAATACTATGCGCTCCGCTGTAGGTTTCTTTAGAGGGATAGACCCTGCTTTCGAAGCAGAGTTCATTAGAGAGCAGATAGCAAAGTGTATTTGAGATGCCAGATGGATAAGGCCGTTCGTGCTGGATAACTCGCATTGTCTTTGAAAAGCCCACCCTTAGCTTGGGGTATAAATACGTCACGTACCGATATGGAAGCAACTAAGCCATGAGACGAGTGGAGAGTGAATAACGATGAGCGATATACCACACATCCTAATTGAGGCCGAAGAGTTCAGGAAAGCGATGAAGGCCAGGTACGGTCAAGAGATGCTCTTGAGATGCCACTCGGCTGACAAGATGGTCACCGAGAGGGTAATGGCTGATAGGGCCTATCTTGCCGCCTTGAAAAAGCTCGATGACGAGGAGGCTAAGATAGAGAAGGAGGTCGGTAACATCGACGCTCTATCTCTGGACGAGAAGAGGGCTGTCCTTGGCCAGAGGGCTGAGAAGAATGATATTATCATAAAGGCACGCAAGACCATGACCGAGATAGAGACCAACATTAAGGAGGCCGTGAAGGAGGAGCTGAAGGTTTTCGAGGTTCTGATGAGAGTGTACGAAGAAGACTATCGCACCCCGATTAAGGGAGTGGACTACTACTTCATACACGCTCCCGAGACCTCGTGGGAGAAGTCGGTCTATATCGACTTGTGCCATGAGTACGATGTCCCTCACAAGGAGCTGTACTGAGGTGATAGTATGCGAGAGGACCACTACCTTATAGACGAGGAGGCTTTTGATAAAGCCTTCAAAAAACACCCAAGGAAGCCTTCTGACCCCGATGAGCTTACTAAGGTGCACCTTGAGCGTCTGAAGGCTGACAAGGAATACCAAGAAGTATCGGCCAAGTGCAACGAGATACAGATGAACATATCTGACCAGGTGGACGCTATCGTGGGTCTGACAGAGGCTGAGACCGACCTCTTGACACACAATCGCTACGTGGTGAACCCAGAGTACAAGAAGCTGGCCATGAAGAAGAGCAAAATCTACGACAGGCTGATGGAAGTGGCTCTGGAAGAGATGCAACAGATAGGGCGGCTTCTCGGTGTTCGAGATAGTCCAATCGTGGAAATTGGCGGTGTCACCTACTACTGGTGCGTAGCCAGCGCACTCAAGGCCGAAAGAAAGCCGCTGATAGAGTGGCTGAAGGCGAACAAGGTCCCGTATATAAAGAGGCCAGAGGTGGAAATGTAATGGTACAAAGAGTGTGCGGAAGATGTCTGAAGGCGTTCGAAGAGACGGACGGGAAGGACTACATAGAGGGCCACAACAGCTTCATCTGTGATGGGTGCAAGGACTACATAGTCATGACTCATCTCGTTGTGAGTGACATGAGCGGGTCGATGATACCTGGGAACCCTAACGTGGTGGAGAACGTCGGCAAGGAGGGTTTGAAGGCCAACTACTTCGACTGCCATGAACATCGCAAGGACGTGAAGTCCGAGCTTATCAGGATGGAGGTCACCAAGTGCGAGAGGTGCATCAAAGGTAATCAGCACAGGGCTCTCTACAAGTGCACTCTCAATCGCTACGTGCGGATGTGCGAGTACCCGCATCATGTTCTGTTCGCAGAGCCTGATAAGTACAAGAAGCTCTGGCCAATCCCGAAGTTCGCACAGGACATGGTGAACTACGAGATAGGTGAGAGGTTCAGCGTGCGGTTCGATGGTATGCAAGAGCTTTTCAGGGGCCTTGAGTACGAAAACACCGTTGAGGAGATGGACCCCAAGGACATGACAGGGGTCGAAAAAGACCTTTACAAGAGGTTCGTCGCAAGTCATGTTCAGCACACGGGCGATACGGACCACCCCGTCTGCTACACGAGAGGTGGTGTGCTCCAGGTGACTGTGAGATGTCATAAGTGCAATATCACAGAGGTTCTGACCGACTTCGAGAAGAGGGAGGACGACCATCGCAGGACCATAGCAATCAACAATATCATGGCCTTAGCAGAGCAGGACAAGATGAACGTTACCAGGGAGCAAGTAGCTGAGTTCCTGAAGCCACTTGTAATCTCTTCCGATAGCCTCGACTGGAAGAACCTGGAGAGGCTCTACACGAGATTCAGGAACGAACTTATGGGGGTTAAACAAGATGGAGAAAATAACACCAAGTAACAAGGACGATATCAGTAAGATGGACATGATGCTCAATATGACATCTGAAAATCGCTGGTATCACATGAGACTCGTGTACCCGTATGAGAGTCATGGGTCCAAGATTATGGACCTGATAGAAGAGTTCGACTGCCTTGAGTTCGAGTTCGTCGAGATAGAGGAGGGCTATGTGGCCTTCAGGAGCAGGTGGGTCATGGGTGTTGGTATCGCCCAGAAGGACGATGGCTTCAAGGTCAAGGTCCACGAGCTACCTCCGCTCAGGTCGAGAGAGATGAAGAAGTTCAATGACCACCTCTTGGAGTGTCAGAGGGCCGCAGACGCTCTTACCAATCTCGCACGAACCCTTGCTATCGACAGGGATATCAAGAAGAGTCACGACCCTATCATCAATGACTACATGGATAGGGAGGAGAAGAACAGGGCGAAGGTCGAGATGGGCCACAACCCTCACCCAATGGACTTGGAGGGGAGTCAATGAGCTGGAATTATCACGATGACCTTAATGCCTACTGGTCGGACTCTACCCAGGACATAGTGGACGACCTCCACAGGAAGTTCAAGTCGGTGGGTGATGCTCTCGATAACAAGAGACTGGTCGAGGAGTTCACCAAGGAGTACGAGAGGTACTTCGACTTTCTGAAGGACGAGAACCCAGACGGACTCACAGACGTGGTAGTTCGCAGGAGTCTGATACTCGCTCTCGCACAGGCAAGAAACATAGATGCCGCTATCCTCTTGGAGACGTGGGCTGGACAGTTCATACCGAGCAAGGAAGTAGTGGACAAAGAACAGCGAGACATGATGCGTAAGGTAGCGACCAGCTACAGTGATAACCCTTACTTCTTCTGGACGAAAGAGGACCTTGCAGAATACAATAACACCTCGCTCGAAGAGCTGAGACTTATCAATGAACGTGTCAAACAGATACACCAAGCCATAGATTGGCGGGGTGCTATCGAGTCGATGGGTATGTGGACTTGGCGTGACCTCCCAGGCATACCCGAGGCTCACTTCATAGGGACCTTCGAGGAGATGGTAGAGGAGTGCAAGAGGCGGGAGGTCCCCAAGAAGACGGTCTACGGGTGGCTCAACCCAGAGAGACTCTCATACCCACGCTACACGGGTATCGATATCGAGACGGTCATCGAGCGTATCTACGAGGGGGTATCCGAGTGAGCAGGGAAGACCACAGGAAGGACCCAAGGGACTACGAGCCTAACCCTCTTGACTACTCGATTGAAGGGCAGGTGAAGAGTGTCCTCACGGTAGTCAGAGGAGCATATGAGGGTATCCCGTTCACGATAGGTAATGACGTGGCTGAGCATATCATCAAGGAGCATAAACTCACTCTTGAGTGCCGTCACTGTGATATGAGCGGTGAGAAGTCTGCTCTTTTCGAGTATGAGGGGAAGACCCTTCGTTTGGAGCGGACGTGGACTGGTCGGTGGGAAATCTATCTCGGCGACTGGAAACCCGACCCGCACTGGACAGGTGACTGAAATGGGCAAGAAGATAACAATGACCCTACCCGAGGACGACAAGGAGCTAATCGACGAGATAGTAACCAAAATCGTGATGGATTGGGGGACGGCCTGGAACCCGAGGAAGATAGACAACAGAACCGTCGAGGTCGAGATGCCTGACGATGCTAAGACCTTCGTAATGCAGGTTGAGCAGAATCTCAGGGCTATCACAAGTCGGGTCCACTACGAGAGGTTCAAGAGGTTCGAGGAGAAGATAACCTACGATGTGAAGTAGGGGTGACAGATATGACAGACCAGACCAATCAAAAGCCTGACTTTTCAGGCATCGAAGAAGGCACGCTTGTAGAGGTCTACAAGTTTCTCAGAGAGGAACTGACGTGCGGGTACAACGAAAAGCACAAGGTAAAGGACCTCTTATGGGCCATTAACCATGAACTTGAAAAGAGGGGACTGGTTGACGGTCTTTACTCCCCTGTGAAGGGTTACCCACAGACAATGGACGGTGAAGAGGCCCTGGAACTGCTGACTACAAGGGAGAAGTTCGAGGCTCTCTCCACGGAGAAGCTCAAGGAGGCTGTTGCCGCAATGAATAAGGCATACGGTCTTGACGGGTACAGGATAATGCACATCCGCCGACAGGAGGCTGGCTGGAACACGATGAACATCTGCGGTCTTGAGTACACACACAGTGCGCCCAAGATAGTGTTCAATGACGGTGATGGTGACGGGTTCATGAGGAAGATTATACCACCGACACATAACGTGCTACTCCTGCCTCCAGGCGATAGCAAGATGAGCAGGGTAGAATATGTGTTCGACCTTATCCTATGTACGGACGGTCACGTCATCAAGGACAGGACAATGAGGTTCGAACCGCCAACGGAAGTGCCTGTAACACGGGAGGCACTCGAAACTCTTGGTCTCAACGTCTACGAAGCTCGTCTCTGTGAGGTAAATCAGTCAAGCTGACAACATCCCCAAGCATCCCTGGTATGGATGGGGGGACACATTGGGACGTGGCTAAAATGAGAGACAAACTCACGCAGACAGAGATTTCGTTCGTCCAATACTTGATATGCAAGTGCGATGGCTATAAAGCGAGCAGAGATTGGGACGAAAGTATATGTAGTGGGTGCAGATTCAAGAGCCTGTGTGGTCAATTCATCAGTTAAGGAGGCTACGACATGAGAATACTGGTATGTGGAGACAGAGAGTGGAAGGACGGCAACATCATACAGACAATACTGGTACAGAACGCTACTCTCTTGATAGAGGGTGGGTGTCGAGGGGCCGACCTCTTGGCAAAGGAGGCCGTATTCAGGTCTGGTATGCCGATACCTGTTCAGGAGTTCAAGGCTGACTGGAGCGAAGGTAAGAGGGCAGGTCCCTTGCGCAACCAGAAAATGCTTGACGAGGGGAAGCCTGATGTAGTGCTCGCTTTTCATAATGACATCAATAACAGCAGGGGCACTAAGGATATGCTCTCAAGAGCCCAGAAACAGGGCTACAAGACGTTTCTCGTATCGAGCGGGGACGACGACCACTACAAGCTCGTCTACGAACACGGGAAGCATAAGGGTACATTTGAGGTGAGCGTGCGTGGGACCCTCTTGACTCTCAATGATATGATAGAGATGTCTGAGAGCACCCCGAAGTCGAATACTGACCTGATAGCGGTTGACCCGCAATTTTAAATAGCTCGTACTTGTGGTTGAGATTATGCCTACCAAGAAGACCTACAAAAGGACCGTATGGGAGTGCGAAGTCTGCGGTGATACTCACGAGACAGAGAAGCAAGCTCTAAAGTGCGAGAGTAGTCCTGGCGAGAAGTATCACATTAGGATATCTGGTTGTGACTATGGTTACGAGTGGGAGGTAGGCGACATACTTTTAGTGACAATCCATGACTACACTCCTAAGCTGGCCAAGATAGTATCCACTGAAACCAAATACCACACGATATACCCTGTCATCAGGATTTTGGACAAGAATTTCAAAGACCAGAGATGGTATGGTGATATCACACTTCTGGCAGTAATCGACGACCACCAGATGAAGGAACTGAGAGCAATGCTTGAAACGGCTGAAAATGCCAAGATTGACATTGACCCGATGTCGATAGTAGAGCACGGCGGGGACGCTGAAGGGGCCATAGCATACACCCGTAAAGACGGTAAGCTCGTCTTATACTGCAAGTGTGGGTTCAGTACCGATAACATGGCCCTGATAGTAGCACACCAGACTAAGGGATGTGACCAAGGTGAGTAGAGGGTCAGTTGCTACCATCAGTAACACGCTTGACAAGGTGAAGCATCTCTCGGACATGACAGCTCTTGCCGCAATGCTTGAGATGGCGGATACTATCGACCCGTCAAAGCTCTCTAAAGAACAAAGGATGGCTATGGACCCCGAGGACCTTGCCAGAAAATACGACACGAGAAACAACCTGGTAATGCTTGCTCTTGGTAAGGCTATTGAGTGCGGCTTTGAGGCTGGCATCGGTGTAGACCACAGTAATCCTGGGTGGCCAGTTATATACATCGAGTTACCAGAGGGTCAGGTATCATGGCACGTGAGTCAACATGAGAAGAGTTACGACGGGCATGACCAAGAGACCAAGACCGAGCGTCTGAAGAAGTTTTGCCAGCATTACGTTTAAAGTGCATATAATCGTGCGAGAGGCTTAGACTGGCCGACTCCATATTGTCTTTAAAACCGAGACTATCTCACAACCCTATATATGGGAGCGAGTGCCTATTTCACCTCGGTGATATCAAGATGGCAACTAAAGAAACAATCGGAATCGACGACAGCTTTCCCGACTACCAGTTCATACAGTTCATGATAGGGGACTACAAGGTGGGTCAGAACTACGGTGACTCATATTGGGTACTCCACATGAAGAAGGGCAAGTACGTCACTATGGATGAGCTTGAGAAACAAGCTCCAAAGACTGCTGAGCGCATCAAGGAGAAGTGGGCTGAGCTGTGGAAACCTCAGTTCGAGGCACGCAGAAAGGTGGTCCTGTCCCTCATCAAGAGCGTCAGGGAGACCATAACCTACGCAAAGGACATCACTCAAGAGCTTGACCTGGAGGGTGTAGATGTCACAATTCACTGCGAAAGCGACGAGACATACATCGATGACCCGAGGAACATAAGACTGGATGTCAAGAGAGAGCATGACGGTCATGAGTTCAAGGAGTACGTGACCGTGTTCTTCGACGACGGGGCTCAGAACAGGTGGGTAGGCGTGGACACCAGAAACCGCAACCGCCGCTACAAGACCCTGAAGAAGGCCCTCATCAAGATGACCGAGAACGTGAAGGAGACTCTTGAGGCAGACATCCGCCGCTACGATGAGCGGGAGTTTGAGAGGGCTGAGTACAAGAGGGCTGAGAAGGCCCGTGCCGCCGCCTTCGAGAGGGAGGGCATCTCATCGCCTACGATGGGTCGCCACATGGAAGAAATGGGCGACATCACAATGACTGCCTCAGTTTTCCATGATGAGGGTGACGACGGTGTGTACGCCCACGATGCCAGGCTCTACAAGGAGGACGGGAGCGACTTCACCATCGCTGAGCTGAAGAAGATAGCCGCCCTCCTGAAGGCAGAGTAGACACGTTCCAGGGGGCTTTGAGCCCCCATTATTTTATTTTTTGCTTCACCCAATTCTTTTTATACTTCGTTCATGTAGTTTGGTCATAACTCCGAAGAGGGAGACGTGACCATGCCACTATATGATGACGAAAGGAAATTCACGATAGAGCGTGAGACTGATTGCTCCGTCTGCGAACATCTGGACGTATGCGACAGGATAATGGAGAAGCGATGCGAGAACTACGTTTTTGGTACGAGCGAGGGGGAAGGTTGTCAGAGTTGTATCAACAGGTACACGAGGTACGACAACAGGAACCCACTCCCGTGCTTCCTATGCAAGTCCTACAAGAGGGGTAAGGACGCTCCTCTGAGGTACTTCGATGGTAAGGGTAGGGGTGTGAGCGTAGGGGACATCATCACTCTCTCAAAGGGGGATGAGAACGACTACAGGCCCTATCAGGTAGTCGCTATCGACAGCAAGAGGGGCGTTGCGAAGTGCAAGAACCTCTATAACAGCACTGGCGACTCTTTCGAGGTGACCTTTGGCGATTTCGAGAAGAACGCCATGTTCCACGAGGAGTGCGAAAACTTCGCACAACAGGTTATCAGTGGTACAAGGCACTCGACTGTAATCATGGCCGACCTTGTTGTAGACAAGGACACTGGCGATACTATACTCAAGCCTACTGGCGGGAAGTACAAGAGGGAGCTGGTGTGGTCAAAGGGTCTAAAACGTGTCATCATAATAGCCATCCCAGATACCGAGGACCCTCGCAAGGTACTCGCTGACGAGAAAGAGGCTCCCGAGGAAGAACAGTCTGTTGAGGGGTGACCTCTTGGAGCCAAATGTCAAGATGGGAATAGCCATCGGGTTGATTATTTTCTCGGTAGGTCTGATACTCAGTAGCTCCTGCTACTCTAAGACAATACCTGGCGACCCCGTTACAGTACCCACAGACAGCTTCGAGTACAGGGACACTAACAATGAGCTTGTTTACGATAATATCACGGTTACCAATGTCATGAGTGTTGAGTATAATGACGGCAACCTTACATACACCAGGAGCGCAGGTGGGTCCTGGGTGACGATAGGGTTTGGGACTGGTGTTATGCTGTGCATTGGTGGGGTAATCGTGGCCCTCTTGTGGGTGCTTGAGTGTGGCGCAGAGACCAGGCGTGAGGAACGCCGCAGAAAATGGCAGAGAGAGCGTGAGGAACGTGAGCAAAAGGAGCGTGAGACTTATCGGCGAATCAGAGAAGCCGATGACCAAGGCTAAGCAAGAGGAGCTTTACTACAACTCCATCAAGGACCTCATAGAGCGCATAGAGGAGCTTCGCCCTCTTGCCACAGGAGTTGACAGCCCGTCACCTCTCAATGAGTGCCTGAGCCGCTTACTGCCCGTTATGAGGAAGATGAAGGCCAAGGTAGGGTCGAGCGGTGAGATTTACGTATTCAAGGACCACAAGAGGCGTAAGGTTAGATATTGGATTACGGGTGGTCAAGGAGACGTACTGACAGTCAAGACTGACACAGATGGCAAGGGTCTATGGGCTACGTTGCCTCTCTATGAGTTCTCTCCACAGCACGGTAAGCGCATGAAGACTGGCATAGTAGACGTGCGCATAAAGTACTACGGTCAGCTCATGATGGACCAGGACAGAAAATATATAGTCTTGACTGGTGCTCTTATACCAGTTACCATAGCGAGGAAATAAAATGAGGGACACTGAGAAGTTGGTAGGGTTTTATCTGAAGGCCCGAGATTACATTATAACAGAGGGGTACGAAAAAGACATCACATATGTGGAGAGTTTGGAGTACCCACCAAGTAAGAGGAGCTTCTTTGTGGAGTATCTCTGGGTAGTCTGTAATTCAGGGATGGCACTTAAGGCCGCCGAGAGTATCTTCGCTAATGTTCTTGAAGGGACAAACCCAGATGGGTTGAAGGTCAATCTCAATGCGATAGGTCACCCCAAGAAGCGGGAGGGTGTGCAGGAGGTATGGTCGAACCTCGATAAGTGCTATAACAGGCTTCTGGAGGCTGAGGATAAGCTCGCATACCTGAAGTCACTGCCGCACATAGGTGACACGACCAAGTACCATCTCGCTCGCAACTGCGGACTGTTGCAGTACGCCAAACCAGATAGACACCTCTTGAGGCTTGCTAAAGATTATGGGTACACGGATGACGACAAGGGTGTACAGGCCATGTGCTCTGACATCAGTGATGTGACAAAAGAACCCGTGGGTGTAGTAGACGTTGTGCTCTGGCGTTACTGTATACTGACAACAAAGAAGGACGACAAGAAGGGCAAGCCAGATAAGAACGGGTCGCACCAGCCGAGCATAATGGAGGCTCTGTAGCTGTATTGTCTTTGAAACGACGGGCAACTCCGAGACCTCTATAACTTCGCAGGGCGATATCAAGTGGGACTAACATGAACGGCAAGGGAAATCTTCTGAACACAGCCAGGTACATCGCAATAACCTTACTCATAGGGTTAGGCGGTCTCCTCATTGGCTACGGGTTCAAAGAAAACATAATCTTTGTGATAGCGGGTCTGGTAGTGGCTATTACAGGCTTCGTTTTGCAGTACGGATTAGTGTCTGCGGTCTCGAAGCGTCGTAAAAAGTCCTACGAGAATAGCACAAGAGGCATGAGTAAGGCCCATTTTGCCGTTATGATGAAGGAACTTGAAGAGGAGGGTGAACATAGTGACCAAGAATAAAGGTGGACCAGACAGGAGCGGCCAAGGAGAAATTGAACCAGAGTGGAAGGGTCATAAACCGTGCCCGACAGCACTCTTCGTGCCTTACAAGAAGGACGATAAGGTAGGTCGGGGTCCTCCTACTAAGGAAAACGTCAAGGACATCCCAGACGAAGAGCTTCTCCGTTACTACGGGAATATGTGCTATGAAGCGCACAGAAACGCCAGCTACGGTCTTCCTATGGTCCCTACCAAGGAGAACTACGACCTTATCCGTGATGAGATTATCAGGCGTATGGGTGCATCTATGAGCTTTGGTGATGCCAAGGAGATGGTCGAGCAGGTTCAGTCTTGCGAGTCATACAGAGAGTACGGGGAGGCCGCTTGCTATAAGTGCGCTATCGGCGACGCTCGAAAGTGTCCCAAGGGGCAAGAGGTCCTGAAGAAACGGGAGAAGGAACTCAGGGGTGAGTGATATGGATAACATCAGCAGGGTTATGGACGTAACAAGGCTCGCCGACGAGCTTGACAGAGTGGTCAAGGCATACGACATTCCAGAGGTTTACAATGAGACCTTCATGAGGATGATGTCGGCTATGTCCAAGAGGATGTATGCTGACGGTATAACCGACCCAGAGCTTAGGTTCAAGTACTTCTCTATGGTCGTTGGGGGCTACCTCTTGGGTCTTGCTAAAGGCTCTGAGAGAGTGACGGAGGTTGTGGGCGAGACCAGAAAGCTCACCTCGCAATATCATCAGCTCGTTCACGAGGCTGTGGCTAAAGTGGTCGAGGTGTCCAAGCTCAAAGAAGAGGCCGAACGCAAAGCTGAACAAAAGGGGGAACCGCTGTGAGCACATACGAGAAGACAGATATCAAGTGCCCCTTGTGCGGGACCAACCTCTTGAGGGAGACCAAGGTTGAGGTCGAGATAATGGACTTCGAGGGAAAAAGGGTTCTCCCAGGAGCAGTTCTCAAGTGCGGGAAGTGCAATACAGAGCTTAATGTCCCCGACGAATCGATGGACAAGTTCAGAGGGGGGTGCTCTGTTGTCAGATGATAGCGGCCTTCCAGACTGTCCTTACAGGATAAGCGTGGACTTGATACCTGGTACGAAGTGCCGCAACTCCAAGGGCCTTAACAGGCAGTGCAGAGCACTCCGCCGTGAGGGGCAATGTCCTGTCAAGCACCTACCAGACCCGAAGCCCAGAGTCTTCTTCGTGCTCAGGTGCTCACCGCATATCTGCCCATACTGCAAGGGTAACGGAAATGGTGGATATGACTGCCATCATCCTGGTATCAAAGACGCTTTCAACAGGGTGAGACCTATCGGAGATTGGGAACCAGATGACTTCTTCCCGAGCTTCTGCCCACTGACGGAGGTCTGAGATGGCGGACAGCGGGTTGGACTGGCTGTTCGAGCTTATCGGCTCACTGGTCTACTCTTTCTTACTGGCTATCGGTGGGCTGTGGGCCTTGAGCAAGTTCGGAGTTCTTACCTACGACCATAGGCTGGTTTTTCCAGCCTTCGTACTCATCCTCTTGGGACGATGGGTGTTCAGGTCGAAGAACAAGTCCAACACTAACGTTAAGAACGATAACAGTGTGACCAAGACCTACAAGCAATACTTCTCATCGGGGGATGATGATGACAGCGAGGTCTGCCCTACTTGTGGTAGACCTCCTCGGGGTCCTCCACCTGTGGGCCAGGCCCAGGTGATAGACTTGGGTAAGCCGAAGCGGACGAGGACACAGACAATACAGGAGGATTACAGATGACTGATAAAGTTAACCTGACAGCAAGCCCAAACAGCGTCGTTATGACTTTTACCGACATTGAAGGTATGGTTATGATGACGGCGAACGAGGCAGAGGACTTGGGAACCAAGCTCTTGAAAATGGCAGACGCTTCGAGAGAACTCCCGAACTTGGACTGATGTGAATAAAATGACCGAGAGAGCGATGTTGACCATAGATTTCGATTACTTCTGCCGTGAGAAGGTTATATGGGATTGGGGGCATAGCGAGGCTGGCGAAAGGCTCGGTATCTTCGTCAAGACTATATGGCCGATACGCTACATGAACCTCAAGCTCTACGAGGAAACGGACCTTTCATACGCAGACTTCAAGCCATACGAACTGTGGATGAAGCTCAGAGAGCGGGGTATAAAGGTCGGCAAGCACACAAGGCTCGGGGTAGCTGAGAGCCATGAGATGGCCTATAAGTTCTTTCTCGATACTATTGACGATGTAGCGGTCATCTACAATTTCGATGCTCATCACGACCTCTACAGTACTCATGCCCTTGACTGCGGTAATTGGGCTTATCACTTGGCCAAGGAAGTCAAGAAGAGGACAGGTGAGAAGCTCAAGGTGGTGTGGGTTTATCCACAGTGGGTAGGTATCGAGTGGTTCGACAAGCTCCCTATTGACGACGTAAAGCTCCCGAGAGGTGTCAAGAGGTACGTGGACTTCGAGTACATGACCTACGACGATATCCCGAAGAAGCAGAGGCGTGTGGACGACTTGTTCGTGTGCAGGAGCGGTGCATGGGTCCCGCCACATCACGACCAGGCTTTCCTCGATATGCTTGGTATGGGTTTGAACTTCTGGAATCTACCTCATGACAAGGTAGCCGACTACGGTATAATCCAGAGGAAGGCGATGTCCAGGGAACAGGCCGAAGAGCTATACGAGAGCTATCAAAAAAAAATTTCAATCTCACGAGCACACACTTCATCGTCAGGCGATGGGTCTACAAGCTCCATAGATTCTGGTTCAACGTGAGAAGGACCAGTAATCCAGACCGAGAACAGGTTTGGGAATCAGCCTTACCACCTCTCTAATCTCGTATTTATATTTTGCTCCTAACATATTTATATAGAACCCAGGATAGGTATCACATCAAGGTGATATCTATGAGCAAGCCGAAAGGTTTCACTGATAACCCAGAGCGTCACAGACTCAACAGTGCTGGAATCCCGAATAAGACGGCCTTTTCTGCCCCTCAGCTACCTCCAGTCAAAACAGGTTTACCAGCGAGAGGTGTCTCACCCAAGCGTTCCGAGCGTAAGCAACCGCCGTTCGCAGAGAAGCAGTTGTCCGAGGTTGAGAAGATGGCTCGTGAAATGGTTGGTGATGGTGGGGACCCGAACAAGTTCTTCGTGTCTATCTACAGCGACTATGACTACATCCACGAGGACGAGGACGGGGCTATGGCTCAGGAAGGCATCGACGACCTGATACCAGGCTTCGAGGGGAAAGGCGGGACTGTCAAGATGTTCGACTCTTGGAGCGAGGCCAAGGAGTACATAGAAGATGGATACGCCTATCTTGGCATGAAGGAGGACGACTTCATCGTGAACAGGATTGTGGTCGAGGACCGCAAGAACGGGGTCATCTATGAGCAGGTCAAGCTCTTCAACCCCAAGAACGGGACCATGAGAGAGGACATCCGTGATGACAGTGGGTGGCTCGACGAGTGAGGTGTTAGACAATGGCGAAAAAAGGACAAATATGCAACCAACCGAACAAGTGGTTCTGGCTTGGTAACCCGCTCTTACTGTTCGGGTTGCCCCTGCTTTTCGTAGTGGGAGCTGTGGGACATAACGTCGTCTACGCTATCAACGAGATGGTAGGCGGGAACCTCGCTCTTGAGATACTTGAGGGTGCGCTCTTCCTTCTCGCAGTACCCTTTGCTCTGGTGTGGTTCGTGATAGCTATCATATACACCATCGTCAAGAGGGGGAGGTGTGGTTCATGGTAAAGGAGGGTGGGTGGAAGAAGACCATCACGGCCCTTACGTTCATCGTGTTGGGACTGTTCGCTGTCATTACAGCGACTATACTCATCGGGGCCGACATCCTGGGGGACGTGTTCAGATACCTGCTACCTTGGGGCCTGGTACTCTTGGGCATCTTTTCGGCGATAGGGTTCACCGTTGCACTGAAGGATAGGAAAAGATGATATCATGAAAGCGAAAGGCTTCCCAGGTAACCCTGTGAGACACTCATTGTCTTCCAGAGGTATTCACAATCGGGTTGGGGTGTTCGCCACACCACAGTCACGACAAGAGATTATCAACGCTTTCAACTTCGCTGTCAAGTACAACGAGCAGATGCGTGAGAAGGTCAAAGACATCAAGGTGAAGTACTACAGTCAAGGTAACCTCTTGAGCAATCCTGTTGATAGTCTTCTGATAGATGATAAGCTGGAAGAAAGGCGGCCAAGGGTACTCTACGAACTGGTACAGGATATGTTCAGAGAGAAGGGTATAGAGAACATCAATGTACATGACTCCGACATGAAACCTCTCATGGACCTCTTGGAGCAGAACGGGTATCCAGAGGAGCTGAACTTCAGAATAATCGAGAACTGGATAGACAGAACGTATGTCCAGAGGTCTGACGATTTTGCATTGAAAAACCTTACCAGCGTCGCTGACGGCGGCCTGTACGGGAGGTATAGCACCGCCAGTGTACAGAGAACAGATGGTTTTGGTAAGAAAGTTCCCACTTTCAGGACTGGCTCAAAGGCTAACTTCAGGATTTACAACGAGGACAGCTCGTGGGGTACACCCAGGATGAAGTGGAGCGAGGTTGACAAGCTGAGGGCTATCGAGAAGCTCATCCTCCTGACGTTCGATAATAGGCTCGACCCGAGTGAGGATATACCGACTGACATAGCCCGTATGTACGATACGCAGTACAGGGACCCAAAGCCTGTGACACCTCATGACAAGCACTCTGTATCCCCGAGCACGAGGATAGGCAAATACGTCGAAGCCGTGAAGTGGTATAAGAACAACAAGTTCGAAATCATCTTCAGGAGCGAAGACATGGCCAGGAAGGTAGAGGAGCGTTTCAAAGTCCTCTTCCCGAACAAGTTCTGAGGACGTTAGACAATGACAGGATTCCCAGGCGACCCGAATAGACACGCCCTATGTTCGAAGGGTATATCCAATCAGCCTGGGGTATTCGCATCTCCGCAGTTCCGAGCAAACATGGCCAAAGCCTACAACGATATTCAATTTCATGACTCCGAGATAGACCGTATTATCAAGCTCTACGGCGATATGTACTATAGGGATAATCCGAAACAGAACCCGCTCCTCTTGAAACGAGACGGTGCACCAGATGAGTTCAAGTCGAATGTGATAAGTGCCATTGCTAATGACTTTGTAGATGATAATCCAGACGCTATACCTCTCGGGGAGTCGGGAAAGGTAAATGACCTTCTTGACCTACCTGTGGACGGCAATAGAATAGAGGCGTGGCTTCAGGATACTCTTGTTACGAAGGCGGACGACGTAATGATGGGGAACATCAAGGTGGATGCAGAAAAGATACTCTATGGTGTGTATCGCAAGGGCTATGGCGTATCGCCACGTCCGAAGTTCCGTGATGACGATACAATCGTGCTCCGTGCTACTGGTACAAAAGACCTCAACAACAAGATAGCCATGAGTTGGTACGCTCAAGAGGGTATCGATGGTATAGAGAAGCTAATCCTCATGGCTTTTGACAAGAGGATAAGTCCCGCAGACCCTTTCGGTAAGCTGGTGATGCGGGATATCTATCGTCACTACATTGGTTATAGGAGAGCATACGCACCGCACCAGATATCGCCTTCTACCCCTGTTGGTAAGTACGTTAGTAAGGTAGAGTGGGACGGTGATGAGTTACGTGTCACGTTCAGAAGCATCGATATGGCCAAGCACTTCGAAAAGGAGATGTGGGAGCTGTATCCTGACAAATTCAAAACTGCGAGATTACCAGGGAGATGAAATCATGAGCGGCAAGAAGAAAGGGTTCACAGACAACCCATTGACACACGGACTGAACGCACGTGGTGTACCCAACCAGAGAGCGTTCGCTAACAAAGCAGGAGAGTGGGAACCAGAGATGAAACCCGTCACCGTTACGTTCACAGGGGACGACATAAAGAAGATAAACCCCGTTTTCAGGGACGTAATGGGTATGGATTTTGACAGTCGCTTTCATGGAGAGCTTGCGGACACATATAGTGAAAGCCACAAGAAGCTCAAGGCTATAGAGAAGGTGGCCAGCTTCAGTGGATACCCGTTCGAAGAGGAGTGGAAAAAGGAGTTTGGGAACGTCTTTGGGTATGCTGATAACCCTGCCGCCTACATGACCGATGAGTACAGGGTCAACACCCGCAAGTTCCTTGAGACCAGAGACAATGCCGCTCTCAAGGCTCTCAAGAGGTCGGTCATCAAGAACATGAAGAGTCACCCTGACAACAACGTCCTCATGACCAAGCACATCGTGGACATCGGTCTCATTGACGAGATACTACAAGAGCGTGGCGAGTCTACCGATGTCGAGGGTAGCAAGGACTTCATCAAGATGTCCGAGACCTTCAAGAAGGAAGGAGCCGCCTTCGCCTCCCCACAGGTCTTTGCGTCCGCTGAGATGAAAGGGTGGGAGAAGAACAAGGTAGTCGAGATGGACGAGGAGGACATCGAAATATTCGATGCCAAGACCCAGAAGATGATACGCAAGTACATGAAGAAGGGCGACCTCTACTATATGTTCGGCTTCCTGGTCTTCGAGGACGACAAGTCTCTGCGCATAGTTGGCGAGAACGACTCCTACGACAAGTACACCATCAGGATGAGAACCAAGAACTTCGACAAGGTGTATGACCGTCTCGACGGGGCCGATGGTGGGGTCTACGCTACAACAGAGGGCTGGAAGTAGAGGTGATACCTCTTGACATGGCGTATCAGTGAGATTGCACTCGTTGTTTCAGGTGTAATCTCGTTCATAATGTCGTGGGTAATGGAGATATACTTCCATTACATCAGTGATTACAAGCCAGAAACCGTGCCAGAGGACCTCTTCTGGCGTGCAGAGATACCGATAGCTATAGGGTCAACTACCTTGTTCGTGGGTGGTATTATTCTCGTCGTAATCGGTATCTATCTACATAGAAAGAGGTCGAGTTGCGAGGTATCTGGGTATAGGGATAAATCGTGCAAGAGGCTCAAGGGCCGCCTTTAGACGTATTGTCTTCAGAACGCAGGGGTCCGCCGCCCTCTTTATTAATACCGCTATCCCATATTAGTCGTGGTGATAGCAAAATGGTGCAGAACGATTTACTACACGAGATGTCCCTTCTCCATGCGGGTGAGAAGGTCAATGGTCTGAGGAGGCACGTGAGCATCTTCTTCGCAGAGATGGAGGGCAAGCGCATCCACGTTGCTGGATGCGGAGGCTTTACCTACGCTTATTGGGAGGCTTGGGTTCCCGCTTCTATCGTAGCAATACACTTCGATGTGGACGGTTACAGGAACGCCATGACCTACCCCATGTGGGCAAATATCAAGGTCTACCCTATGTCACGTGACAAGGCCGACAAGTATCAGGACCGTGTTGATACGGCAAGGTTGACAGTAGAGAGGGGCAAGTACAAGGCTCACGCCGAGAGCATTGAGGCAAGGCTCAAGGCCCGTGAACGGGACCAGGCTGAGACTGATGAAAAGCCCGAGCCCAAGGTCGTCAGGAAGAAGCCGAAGCGCATGAAGCCCGAGGAGTACCAGCGGATGGTCACTAACGTTCTGGGATGCCACGACTGCCCCCACGCTCACAGGGCGAGGCAGAAGCTCGAAGAGCTTACCGATTACAACCTCAGCAGGAGGTCGTCTTTTGACCGTCCCAAGTACGAGGGAAAGCACCCCGACAAGCCCAAGTGCCTGATAACCCATCACAAGGAGCCTGGCTCCTCTTGCGGGTGCGGTCACAAGATAACCAGCGTTTTCACTGTTAAGGTCTCTCCGAAGGAGGAGTACATCATGGGGAGCACGTGCGTCCTCGCTCTTCCTTGCATCCTTGAGAAGTTCTACGAGATTCTTGGGCACTACGTCGGCGGTGGCTACAACAAGGCCAACGGTGACTACATGGTCTCCATGCTCAGGGCTGTTGAGCGCAAGGATAAGAAGGACCTCGAAGAGAAGGAGTCCGACAAGGATGCCCGTTTCAAGAAGAACATCGGGTATGGTGAGGGCATGGCGGAGAGCGAGTCCGACCAGGAGACCCTGACACGCTACAACATCGAGAACGTACAAGAGGCCGAAGAGCAGACCAAGGAGGAGTCCTGATGCCGCTCTGCCGCTCTTGCAGGGAACGAGCACACGTAAGGACCTTCCTACGAGGCTTTTTCTTCTTTCCCCACTTCTGCGAGGACAAGAGGCAGGAGCCGAAGGTCGAGTACTTCGGACCTGTCAAGGTCTGCGACTTATGCGGTCACAAGCACAGGGACTACAGGGAGATATACCCGAAGGTCTTTGTTTGGACTATCAGCCAGATGATAAAGGTCACGAAGGCCGAAGGGCTATGGTGATATCATGAACTATTCAGATAAGATGATAGAGGTCATGACAAAGGAAGGGTTTGACCACGATTGGGTCAAGAAGCTGGCCGAGGAGAACCCTACTAACGTCTACTACGAGCCAGAGATGCGGCTCAAGTGTCAGGGCATCTACATGGTCCTGGTAGACATCCCGTGCAAGCAAGGGACCGTGTTGGACCGCATGACCGACGAGTTCGGGTCAGCCGACTTTGAGCCTCATACGGTAATATGGCTCGTGAACAAGTGCGTGGGTCACTCAAAGAACAAGGAGAAGCAACCGTGGATGAACAAGGTGTACAAGGACATCTGCGAGGTTGCTTACTTCTGTACAGTCATGTATGACGTTCTCAACTTATGGGATTAGGAGAGCGATAAAATGCCAGCGGTCATAATCAAGACGAAACAAGCCTGGCTTGACCAGGCTAACAAGGCGAACGAGGCTATGCAAGCCAGGATGGAGAAGCTCGGGAAACCGATAACACTCAATGAGTTTGCAGAGACCGACTACGAGCAGTTCTGCCTCCTCATAGAGGCTATGCACGCTCTTGGGGCCAAGGTATCTCAAGAGCTTATGAACAAGGCTCAGATGCGGCCCGTGGACGAGGTTCTCGGGCTACCAACAGAGTAGGTGGGAAGATATGAACAAGAACAGGATGTTAGGGATGATGGCAAGGTACGTGAGACAGCTCAAAAGGGCTCTTGACCATGCTCACTCGTTCGGGATACCCAACACGGGTTCACCAAACGTCGTGATAGAGATGGCTCAGGCACAAGGGAAGGCGAGCCTGATAATGGACCTGCTCTACGGCTACAGGCTGGAGTACTTTAAGAAGGTCAGGGAGGAGTTCAAGGTGATGTACCCTGACAAGGACTTCGATAAGGCTGAGCAGGTGGAGAGAGACCAGGCCGCATCAGTAGCTGACGAGAAGTACAAGGACCTCACACAGCTACACGCAATCGAGGTAGACCTTCACGACAACTATCCTCTCGTTTTCAGATACGGCCAGGACGGGGTTAGGATACAGGACATGGGCTCCCTCTTGGAGCAGTCGAAAGACTTCGAGAAGAAGTATCTCGGGCACATCCTTTAGGACCCGCAACTTTAAATATTTCGTGACTGTCGATTGACTGGAGAGAAGTCAGCCATAATTTCACTCCAATGGTGGGGTCAGAGTGGCCCCACCTACCAATCATTAATCATGGGTGCGAGTATGACACCAAAGAACAGGAAAAGAAAACCTCCGTCTGGGATATGGAATCTCGATGGTGGTTTCGAAGAGGAGATTTTCGGGGCCTATCAAGAGGTCCTTGCCGAAAGTAACGTTCACTGCCATAGTGAGGATATGTTAGGGTTCGTTCCCGAGGACGATGACGGGTATCCAGTATTCATGTTCGAAAACGAGCACATCTACAATCTTCTCCTTGGTGGTATCAATGTCAGCCAGAGGATATGCCGCTATCTGTTGACAGAGGACGAGACAGGGGACCAGTTCGAGGTCTTGAGTATAGAAATCCTGTTGGAAGAGGCCGACTACACCATAGGGTTCGGTCTTCCGCCAATGCCACGTAACGAACTCCTCATGACAGCCCTCTTGGAGCACGAGACAATACGTGTAGTGTTCGGTGACGGTGAAGGTGAGGCATGGTGTATCGAGGTGGATATGCTTAATTCCCATGAAGATATACAGCACCTACTCGATGACTTCATCAAGGTAGTACCTGTTTTTGTACAGGAGGCTATCACGGAGCAAGAGGAAGACCTCTTGGAGGATGTATATGAGGGGACCTGAAGCGATACACGGGAGGATAGGGGACTGTCTTCTGTGTGGTGAAGGTATAGACACTTGGGACGATGACAAGCACGTGGCGAGCAACAACGGCAAGAAGTGGTACGTCACGACCTCTCCTCTTGCGTTCCAGATGATAGCTCACAAGAGGTGTGTAAATGCCCAAACGTAAGCTCAGAGTGACCAGAAAGGAGTTCCCAGATTTCGACACGGTGATGAGCTATGTCTTTGCTTTACACGAGCAGTTAGACATAATGGAAGATTCAAGGATTACGTTGGCATTAGGAGGACAGGCAACTACGGATAGCGAAGTATTCGATAATGCGGAGTTCACCATTGACGATATCCTGCACACCATAGAAACGAATTACAGTGAGTTCGCAAGAAAAAGAATCATGGAGATAACAAATAACGGGAGATGAAAAAATGTTCACGTGTGCGACCTGTGGAGAAGAAACCAACTCTGTATGGCGAGATGCCAAGAGTGAGCGAGGAAAAGGCGACTGCAACAAGTGTCACGAGGCCAAAAGCCTACGGGAGATGCCCCCACCACCTCTCGACGAGATGTCGAAGTCCAAGGAGGGCGGCTTCGAAGCGTATAGGGAGTGGCCTCATCACTACATACCGTCCAAGTGTCCGTACTGCGACGGTAAGCCTAAAGCGAGCACGCTCGCAATCGATACCGAGCGAGACATCGTGATGGAAGTAGTATACTGCGAGCACTGCAAGGTGCGCTTCGGCGTATGCTCGTAGATAACATTTTTATATCAACAATACATCATGTTTAGTGAGGAGCGGTATTGCCGCCGCTCTTCACACACCTTTGGACCTTTGGACCAAATTTACCTTCAAGTAGGGGCTTCCTTCTTACTATCAACCTTAATCTTTTTATACTTCGTACCCCTCGTATCGAGCATGACGAAAGTACCAGTTGACTTGGGGACCTTCGAGGAGCTTCCGAAGTCATCGCACTTCCAGAGCGAGGTCAAGACGGGTCGTTTCATCAGGGGCGAGATGGAGAGGCTGTTCACAAAGAACGCTATGTCCTTGGGTACGGGTAGCAGGGTATTTCAGACACGAGCTGTAGCTCACTACGACATCAAGGGTATCAAGTTCTCTATCCAGTACATCATAGGAACCGAGGTTAATTATGATGGCACAGTCGGAAAGGCTGAGCCTGTATACCATAGGTTCGTGATAGTTAAGAGCGAATCACTCAAAGAGCTTCTCTGGAGACTCGACAAGATGGAGGCCGACCTAAAGCCCCACAGGAGCAACTTTGCCATGACCTTCTTCAACGAGCCAGGAGACTTCAGGACAGAGCAGAAGATGGACACCTTGAACGAGTTCAATGCTCACGTTACCAAGGTTATCAAGAAGGATATCCAGGTGTGTCAGTCTGCTATATCGGGTCTCAGCTTGAAGGCCAGGGTCATATCGGAACATAAAGACGCTCTTGAAGAGCTTGGGTTTGAGGCTTGATGAACAAGGACGAGCTTAGGATGTCGCTGTGGTTTGGTGTACTCATCAAGCTCTGTGGTGGCTTTCTAATCGGCCTCGGTATGATGGGAACCATAGGGTTCGTAGTCACTAACAGGCTGGACATAGCGGTCATGAGCGTGCTCTTGACCATCATCGGGGTCATTATGCTTGGGCATAAGGAGGACAAATACAATGGACAATGCGGAGCCAGTGATGTATATCATCGTAAACAGCGACCTAAAGATGAGCAAGGGTAAGATAGCGGCCCAGGCCGCTCATGTTGCCACTAAAGCCAGTCATTTCGCCGCTAATCAATCTGACCACAGGTTAGATGACTGGAATAAATGGTGGTTAGGCTCGCATACCAAGATAGTGCTAAAGGCTCCCGAGAAGGCACTCAATGACCTCCTTGAACTTGGAGAGCATGACTGGTGCTTCGGAGTTATCGATGAGGGTAGGACTGAGGTTGCGAGCGGGTCTCTCACAGCGATAGCCACGATACCGATATTGAAGGGGTCCGCAGGTCCCGCAATCAATGACCTCAAGTTACTGTAATGGAGATGAGAAAATGTACACGACAGCAGATAGGGAAAACGCCCTACTGATACACGCAGATATGGTGGAGGACACGGCGTACCAGCAGATACAGGAGATAGTGAAGCATCCAGCCTTTAAAGAGCTGATAGCCATAATGCCAGATGTTCATGCTGGTGCTGGCTGTGTGATAGGCTTCACGGGAAAGTTCAGGAACGCTGTCATACCCAACATCGTAGGGGTAGATATCGGGTGCGGGGTTCTTACCTATCCGATAGGGAAGGTAGACGTTGACTTCGAGGCTTTCGACGAGCACGCACGAGAACGGGTTCCTCTTGGCTTCCGTTCGAGAGGCAAGGCTCACCCTTACTTCGAGTCTCATGCGGACGTACAGATAAGGATGGAGCTTATAGAGGACGAGTTCTATCAGCACTACGGGGTAAAGATGTCAAAGCAACCCGAGCTACAGATAGGTACGCTCGGCGGGGGCAATCACTTCATCGAGATAGATGAGGCTCCTGACGGTGAGAAGTTCATCACGATACACTCAGGCTCAAGGAACTTCGGTCTGAAGGTGGCCAACTACTTCCAGAGCAAGGCCAAGAAGCTGATGGAAGAGATGTCGCTTGAGGTCCCCGCAGGTCTTGAGTATCTGCCTATGAGTTTCGGTGGTGAAGAGTACATGAGGTGGCTCCACATAGCCCAGGACTACGCCCTCTTGAACAGGGCTATCATGATGACCGAGCTGTTGGAGTTCTTCGAGCTTCCGTATATGCACTCAAGGTCTACCTTGTCGGTTCACAACTACATCTCAAA